>WNFZ01000328.1_pt1 | contig 45626 bp, 65 predicted proteins | sample 5400081 | NCBI WGS metagenome assembly WNFZ01 (sample SAMN13153365, study PRJNA577476) | soil metagenome | isolation source: 80 cm soil or saprolite under grassland replicate 1 | place: USA:California | collected 2016-06-15
ATTTTGGTTCTAGAGGTCTTATTAATTCAGGCATGTTCGGTACCGCTCAGGATAGACTTGGCCAGCGTTTTGCTCAAGGTAGAACTAACATTGAAAAGAACCGAGATACTAATGTACTGGCTAAGCGTGGAGAACAAGCTGATTATACTGCTGAAAATGCAATAGGTCAGCAAAATGCTCGTCGTGCCTCTCTTTTAAATATGGCTAATCGACAGAACCTTATAGACCAAGGAGCTTAATATGCCAAGGTATCAGGACTATTATGATCCTGCTCAGCCTTTTGGTCCCAAAGGTCCTCGTTATCCTTTTTTGGATCCTAATGCAAAAGAAGAGCAGAAACAGGCTCTAATAAACAATAACAACGGTAAAGCTCCTTCTAGCGCGGTTCCGGTTAATACCGCCCCTACCGGTGGTTACGGTGCAGGGATGTCCGTAGATGAGCGTAGGGATGCTTCTGCTGCTGCCAGACGGGGAAACGGTGGAGTAGGAAGCCTTCCAGCTAATCCTCCCCCGCGTCAGCGTACTCTCATTGATGATCTATTGGATCAATTAGGACAGAACTATCCTGGTTCTACTAGAACTCCTGATTTTACTGCTATGGACGAAGCTCTTAAGCAACGTCTAGGAGTATTCGAAGATACCCGTAATAAAGCTCAGCAGGGCTTTAATACCTCTGATGCTAACCTAAAGGCTATGTTCGAGGCTAATGCTAATGATATAGCTACACGTGGAGCACAACGATTCCGTGATATAGGTAATGAACAAACGGCAGGCATTAACTCTTTGAGGGATGCCTCTATTGCGCAACTTAAAGCAGATCAAGCAGATCAAATGGCTCGACGTACAGCCATGCTTAAGAATCTAGGTATAGAAGCTGCTGCTCCTGCTCTTACTTCTACAGATGAAGAATTCGCTAAAGCTATTTCTGGCGCAGGTACTCGTGCAAATACGGCACTTACTCAAGCTCAGGGAAACGCAGCGGCTAATCAAGAGCTTAATGCGTCTACGGTTAATTCTATTAATCAGCAGGGTACAGAAAGACGTGCTGCGCTGGCTCAGCAGTTGGCTGGTATTCTTGGAAAGCTTAGTACTGGGGAAGCAGAAGTTAAAAATCAAGATCAAGTACAGCGTTCTCAAATGGCACAAGGCATTAATCAAAGCGACTATAAGCTGTGGAATGATCGTCAAAACCGTATTATGGATATATATAGAACCGTTAACCAAAATGAACAGAATGCGGCTAAGATTAACTCTAAAGCACAGCAACCCGGTAAATCTCAAGGAGTTGAAGGTCTACAGCAGGACTTGATTAACGCAAATGTCCCTCCTGAGCAAGCTGGGCAGTATATGGGAGTACTTAGCCAAGTACTAGCTGATCCTGCTACTAAAGTAGATCAATTCGCTGGATATACCCTAGCTCAGGTTCTAATGCGACAGCTTAAACTTCGCCAGCCTGATATGCCAGATGCTATTGCCATGAGGATAGCGACTAACTACGCTAACCTAGGTAATACCTCTTCTTATACAGATACAACTGGGGGATAAATGGCCAGTGATCCGCTATTTAATAGGATTGCACAAGAACATCAGAATCCTTCTGTGGGAAATGTAGGGACTACCAAAAAAGCACCCACAGGAAATAGGGGCAAATTAGCTGCGGCTACGGCTGCTTCTAATGTAGCTCCTATTGCTGTGCCTAAACCTGCTGAACAAGGTACAGGATTCTTTGATACCCCGGTAATTAAGCAGATTTTTGATGCACTAGGTATCGGTACTTATACCGCTGGCAATATCTCAAGTGATACTATGGATCGCATGAAGCGATTTAAAGAGGGAACTCAAACTACTGCTGATATTATTAATATAATAAATCCCGGTATTACAGGATTGAATGCACTTAGTGAGGGAGCGCGTGGCGCTTTTTTGGGGCAAGATGAGTATAAGAAAACTCAAGCCGGTGCTATTGCAAAAGGTCAAGAGCTACTGGGTATTGACCCTACATCACAGGAATCCAAAAACGTACAAGGAGCTTTGGGTTTTGTCGGGGATATTGCTCTTGATCCTACTACTTATATTGGTCTTGGGGTGGCTACGAATGCTACCAGAGGCGCATTTGTAGGGGCTAAGAAGTTTAAGGAAGCGGCTGCTTTTGCCTCTAAAACAGGTACTCCGCTTTCTGAAACCGTTGCTCCTACTATGTGGAAAAATATGAAAGCAGCTGCTAGTAATGAAGTTGCTGCTTATCGAAAAATGAAGCTGGATGTAGCTCAAGCTAATCAAGCAGGTAAAGCTCTTAAGAAGTCTAAAGGGGCTGATGCTGATACTATTAAAGCTGACTTCCTAGTAGAGAATGTACAAACTCTTCGTCCTGCTGTTAAAAAAGCTATTGTTAAATCAATGGACGATCCTCATAGTCTAATTGAAAAAGTCATGGCTAAAGGCTCAGCTGAAACAGCCGCTAAAATGACTGCTGACCTTACTGATACAGCAGCACATATAGTAGATGACGCGCCTATTTCTGCCGCTGAAAATATTAAGCCTAGACTTTCTACATTCAAGCCTCCGACGATGGAGGAACAGCTTTTTAATGAGCTAGGTAAACTTAGAACTACCAGTCTGAAACCTATTTACCCTAAAGAGGTAGCGGATAACGTAGCACAGCTTATTGCTGCCAAAGGTGATAAGATAAAGAATTCTGACCTTACTACGCTGGGTATTGCTTACGATCATATTGATGCAATTAAAAAAGGCACCCCTGTAGGGGACATAGTAACCACTACATCCAAGGGAGATATAGATTCCATAGCTAGAGAAATAAGGGACGGAAAAGTTCCAGAAGTTACCGTAAAGGCCCTGTATGATATAACAGGTCAAACTACTCGTAAAGATCTGTACGACTTCATTAAAAATACTACTTCTTCTGATAACCCTAAATGGGCAGAAACTAGGGCCAATCTAGGGTCATATGGAACTTTCCGAACTGGTAATCCTCTGCCTAACCTTGGCGTGTCTGGTCATGGCCAACTCTCTATGTCCGGCAGAGGATTTACTAACTGGGATAATCTTGCGGCTAAATCTCCTGCTAACCCTGAACAATCTAAAGCATTTCTCGAAGAAATGTATATGTACCATGCGAATAACCTAGCTATGCATCCTCGCGCGGCTGAGTTGCGTATAGCTGCTGATGATATATTCCATGATGCTCTAAATAATCTAGATCCTGTAGCTAGAGCAGAAAATGCCGCTCTTACAGTATCTGATATGAAGTTCCGTTCTGTGGGTGCTTTTGACGGTGCTTGGCTTAAAATACTTTCAGATGTAGACCATAGATTGAATCTAGCTGGTGTACCTAATACTCTTTCAAGAATGGCTAAAAGTGAGGATAAGCTAGTTGCCCGACTCAGCCCGTCTGACGTGTTTGGAATGATGAAACAATCAGATAGAATCAAGTTCCTTCATGGAGGGCTTAAAGGCTCAGAAGTACATTCATATCAATCCGTATTGGATATGGCTGAGACTCTTCTACGTTCTGCTACTAAACGGCTTCCAGATGGAAGAATAGATTTTGAAGATCTTAAGAATACTGCTATGGCAACTCTTCTCGGTCGTACTGAGAAAGGCGTTATCAATGCTGGTACTGTTAACAAAGCTAATGAAGAAATTCTAAAAGCTCTAGATACTAAACTAGGAACTGAGTACTTTAAACAGTACGCTAAAGAGGCTTCTCAGACTGCTAAAGATGCTCTTATGGAAGTAGTTAAAAAATCTGCTCCTAAAGAGTTTGGTGCAATAGCTAGCTCTAGATTGAAAGGTTCAGCTGAACTTTTTCATTTGTTTACTAAGGATTTCGAGACGAAGCCGTCTATTCTCGGTGAGCTTATCAATACCAATATGCGCAATGCTGCTATATTTGGGGGTCATGTAGCTAGACCTATAGGTGAAGCTGCTGCTGCAATGGCTACCAGAGTAAGTAATGCTCTTGATAACGGTACTGCCGGAGAATTTTTGAGCGAACTAGTTTCTCGACCTCCTTTTAGAAGTGCTGATCCTGCTGCCCGACAAATAATAAATGAATACAGAACTATGATCCAACGTTCTATGGGTACTCACGGTGAAGTGCAAGCAGCTGAGGCATTGCAACGTAACGTAGACGGGATAGGTACTGCGGCTGCAAATAATGCTAGAGCGTTTCAGCGATCAGATACTCTTACTTCTGAAATGGCTAGGAATCCTAGGGATATAAACACAGAACTGGCATATGATCTTAGCGTGAGAGAAGCTAATAAAGACATACTATTTCGAGCATGGGGTTTTAGTAAGTGGTTTAATAAACGAGCCGGAATGCGAATTAGTTATGAAGATGTAGTAGGTTCTGCACACGCCGCTTCTTTGGTTCAAACTGCTTTTCATGGGGTTATTAACGGATGGAGAGCCGAAGGTATTACCTCAGAGCAGCTTAGAGTAGCTTTCCAGAATATTAAAAATGGGGTAGCTGATGATAAGGTTGCTACTAAACTTCGTGGTGCAATGGATATGCTGTTTGATCCTAGTAGGAATAATTTCCTTTCTAGGAATTCTGTAGGACCTAAGCATTTTAATGAGGTAATGGAAGCTGTAGGAATGAATCCTAAGCTATTTAAAGTACCTCTGGATGCTACTCCTGAACAAATGATAGATGTTTGGAAAACTTGGGATGTGCATAATGTTGAGGATTTTCTATCCAGAATGATGCGAGCCATATCTCGTACTTCCGAAGAGGTATCTACTGGAGCGGCGATTAGTACTAAATTCGGCAAAGCTGCACCAGAAGCTGGTTATGTAAAACTTGCTGATCCCAGCAAACTCAATCCTCTATTTCCTTTGATAGATCAGACTCTTTACTATCCTAAGGAAGTAGCCGAAGAGTTTGTATTCATTGGCCGAATGATGAAAGAATCTCGTGCTTTTCAGCCAGGAGATAAGTTTTATACTTTTGTCAATAAAATTATGGATCCAGTTATTTCTTCATTGAAACTCACACAGACTACTTTGAAGCCTGGTCACCATATAATGTCTATTACAGGTGACCTTTGGCGTAACAGTATGGCTTTGGATACTCTCGGCTTTATAAGCCCTGCAAAACAACTTACTGTACATAAGGAATCTCTACAAGTTCTTATGCAGAACGTAGGGCGCATTAATGAGTTCGGCGATCTTCAACAGTTCCGTCGTATCCAAAATCTAACTAATGAGATTAAGCTTCATAGAGACGGTGGAGGGGCTCTTTACTTTGCTAATATAGGGGCTGGAGGAAAAATATCTTTGAATAAGATATACGAAATCTGGCAGGCTAAAGGCGTGTCTATTCCTTCTCACCTTGCTGGTATGTCTGAGGACTTGCTACATGATTTTAATGAAGTAGATAGCCTAGGTAAAGCCACTGGGAATCTTATAGTTAAAGGTGTAAGTAAAGTAACCGGCGGGCTAGATAGATTGGTAAACCCTCTTAATCATAAATATAGCTTGAACGCATTCACGGCTAACCGGGATACCTTTACACGTGGAGCGTTGTTCCTAGGTGCTATGCGATCTAGGAAGTTTAAGACGGTAGAAGAAGCGGCTGACTATGCGGCTAACGTTGTAAAGAAATGGGCCCCTATGGCTACAGACTTTACTGCTTTTGAAGCTAAGTATGCTCGTCGTATGATTTTCTACTATACGTGGATTCGAGGTATGGTTCCTCGTATGATAGAGTCTGCTCTTATAAAGCCCGGTGTGGCGATTGCGCCTTATAAGTTGGCTTACAATGCGGCCTATTCTCAAGGCATTGATCCTACTTCTATTGGTAATCCTTTTCCTCCGGGTCAAATGCTTCCTTCATGGTTCTCTGAAAGAGTTATCGGCCCTCAATGGAAAGCTAATGGTGATCTGTGGGGAGCTAACCCTACAGGTCCTTTGGGTGATGTATTGGACTCTTTAGGTGCTAACGTAAAGCCTAAAGACTTTCTTACTCCGGATGCTTATACTAAAACAGCAGGTAATATTCTCAACATGTCCAACCCTTTCTTTAGGGTACCATGGGAGCTTACTACAGGAAAAACTATACAAGGTAACTTTCCCATTCAAGATCCAGCTCAGTATATCCAAGATATAGTAGGACCTACACGTACTGCATCTAGAATTATAGGTAGAGATCTTTATCCAGTAATAGATCCTAATGGAGGTATCACCCTTCCCACTAGAACAGAAGCTAAGTATCGTAGAGGCATGACTCCAGAAGAAACTACTCAAAACGCTATACCTGAATTGGTAAACTGGGCGACTGGTTTGCAGTTTACTAACTATACCAGCAATGCCGCAACAAGTGCTGCCTATAAGCAAAAGAAAGATGAAATAGCGGCTCAACGGCTATCTAACCAGAGGACTGGTGGGTAATGGCTTACGGTATGACAGTCAAGGAATATAGCGGTACTGAAAATCCTTACCTTAAAAAATTTAAAATCCCCACAGAAAACCAGAATCCATATAATCAGAGCATTACCGCCTATAGCCCTAACGCCACTGCTGCACAAACTGATGCTATCCGGCCTATGTCTGTGGGAGGTAATACCGCTTTAGGTAATTCAGGAAATACCATAGCAGCTTCTCCGCTTTTGAAGCCTATGGATAATCCTATCTTTCAACCTATAATTTCTGGAAATAATAGACAAGGCTCTGAATATAATAGGCTAGCTGAAATAAATCGTTCTACTGATATTACTAATGCCGAGACTAGACAGCGTATTAACGCATATAATACTAATGTTAATAGACAAAATCAGGCTCAACAGTATCAGCCGGGAGATTCATTTACGGGAGGCGGAGAAGGGTCTGGGTTAAATCCCGAACAATTGCAAAATGCCCGCATGATAGCTGATATAGGACGCTCAAGAGGGTTGGATGAAAGGGCTATTCAAATTGCTACTATGACTGCTCTTACTGAATCCGGATTGAAGAATCTAAATTATGGAGATAGAGATAGTTTAGGTCTATTTCAACAACGTCCTTCTCAAGGTTGGGGTTCTGCTCAGCAGGTTACTAATCCTACCTATGCTATTAATAAGTTCTACGATTCGTTGTCTAAAACTAATTATAAAGGTATGACTCCTTGGGGCGCGGCTCAATCTGTGCAACGATCATTTGATCCTAGCGGTAGTAATTACGCTAAACAGTGGAATGCTGCCCAACAGGCTTATAATTCTCTATATAGTATAAAACCTCAAGGCTCTACTGCACCACAGGGTATTAGGTTCGCACAGAATTTCATCAATCAATACAACAACAAGTATATAGACTATGATGGAAAATATGGGAATCAATGCGTAGACCTTTATAACTACTACACCAGAGCTATTGGTGGTATAAATATAATGGTGGGCTATGCCCCGGAAATATTCAACAATTACGATACTAAAGCGTACAAAAGAATAGGAGCTAATGAACGAGGCCAAACCGGAATGGTGGCCGTATTCAGACCCGGAGGTTCTACTCCTTCGGGGCACGTAGCTATAGTAGTAGGGGACAACGGAAACGGAACCCTTCGAGTATTGCATTCTAATGCAACCTCGGCAGGTTCCGCCGGTAATACTGTTATTAGTAATATATCTAAGGCTTCTCTTATGGGATACCTTGTACCGAACCGATTGATGGGATTATAAAATGTGGACTTTGAAATTCTGGCAAGCTGCACTTGAGCGGGCTATTAAAACTTTTGCCCAGGTTCTAGCAGGTCTTTTGGCGGCTAATAGCATGGGTATTACTCAAGTAGACTGGGGACAGTCTTTGTCCGTTGCAGGTCTTGCTGCTGTAGTATCTGTCCTTACCAGTGTAGGCACCGATCTGGTGACCTCCAGTGGCCCCTCTGTGGGGAGCGTTGAGAAGCTTAACGTCTAGCGCGTTGAGCAGGGTATAAGGGACGAAAAACCCTGATTTTGGCCTTACAACCCTGAATCCCCGGCAGTCTGTTGCGAGACTGCCGGGGATACACTTATATTATAGGCATGACTAACGAAGTTGCGCAAGTTGATGTCAAGAGACTGTCAGAGTCTCGGTCAAGCTGGCTCTACCGTGGAGCTTGCTCAATAGAATCCAGACCTTTTATTGAAAATACAGTAGATCAATGTAAAGAAATATGCAATCATTGCCCTGTTAAACAATTATGTCTGGAATATGCAGTAGCTAATAACGAAAAGTACGGAGTATGGGGAGGACTTACTCGTCGAGAGCGGCTAATAGCGCGAGGAAATCTGAATCTGGCTCATGTTCCTTTGGAGTATCGACAACAGTATCAGGAGATACATAAGACTCGTAAACAGAATACTTTTCCTCTTCATACGTTATCTTCACGGAATCCGGCTCTTGACTATGAGATTGATCCTGACTTTCTGTCTTGGCTATCTTCAATAGACGTCGCATCGCCTTCAACAACTCCGGTGGGATTATCAATGGAGGTTCCATTAATCCCCATTGTTCCTGAAAACTCTTTTCAGGGTGCCAAGTTAGACCGTACTTCTTAAAGTCATTCTTCACGCACTCATTGGAGCAGTACCCAGTAGCTTGATAATCAGTAAGAAACACTTCCCCACAGGAAAGACAGTTCTTTTTTGTTAGTTCCGGATAAGGCCATTTAAGGCAGAGTAATAGAGATTCTGCTTCCCAGCGTGACCTTTGTTTGGTAGATTTTTGGTTCTCTATCGGCTCGTCTGGTATTTCCTCTTCTGTTATCTTTATACCCTTTTCAGCGAGTATTCGCATAAGGGTTTTCTTATCCATTACCGAACAACTTTCTCATGTCTATAGGTTCTGCTTCTTTTTTAGGCTTATCAGGCTCTAGATCGGCGGCCCCTTTAGCGTACCCATTCTGGATAAGCCAGTATCTACCGTGATTAGCCGCATATATCCAGTGAGTCTGAGAGTGAGGTCCAGAAGTACTCATACCGGTAACTTTAGCTTGTAGACCGCATAGGTCAGAGGTATATTCCAAGTGATAAGGAATACCTCGAAGATAGCACCAAGACTCAATAATACCAATAGCACGTACTGTGGGGAGAGTAGAGCCTATATTGGCTTGCTTTCCCCTTTTGCTGCCCCATACTATATACTTTTCTATTACTACCTGATCGACTGGACGAGTAAAAGAATGGAGGAAACTAGTTAACTTAGCCAGTCCTTCTATCTGTCCCATATCCAGTATACCGCCAGGAAAATCATCTGTCTCTGACTGATAGCACCAGCCTGTAGTCTCTCCGGTATCGAAGCTAAGGACTTTCAATTTCTTTCCTTTCAGTTACTATTTCTCCTTTTATAGGTTGGTCGTACTCTATATATAGAAGAAGCAAAATGGCGGCAGATTCTATAGTATTCTGTAATGAACGAGGAAGTTCTTTCCAATCATATTCTGTAGTGCTTTCTACCATATCTTTGGCTAGCTCTATTGCGTCTCTAGTCATTTTCCCTACTAGTGCTGTTTCTGTAATTAAAGTTTTTCAATTCTCGGTCTAGTTTTTTCATACCTCTTGTATCTTTCAAGGTCATAATCCAGCTTTTTGTAATAATGACAAAGGCAGTCACAATCGCAGAGATTAGACTGATCATAACTAATGGATATAAAATTAAAGCACCCACGTATAAAGTCCAATTGGCGATATACGCCGCATCGTTGAAAAAATTGTCCCAATTTGGCATGACGGCTGAATCTCCATTTCTCTCGTCCGTATGTTCTTTCTCGTTTCCAACCTTTTAATATAGCTCTATTTCTTGCTTCTTCTTTAAGTTGCCTAATGAAGAAATCCCCGTCACCGTAGACTTCTTTTAAAAGAGCGGACACGTCACTTAATGGCATTATTAGATACCTCCTGCGCCCATTCTATTAATTCATCCATCATGTCATGCCAGATCATATGTGTCTGCAGTCTGGATATAAGTACTGCCGCCCCACATATATTACAAGGTCTAACATTATACCCTCTTGGACCCGGTAGTATATCTTGAGGATCAACTTCATCTGATGTGTTAGGAAATATCTCATACCCTCTAGGCATTTAGTCCTCCAAAAATATGTCCGTCTACCGGAAATCTAACTCTAGGTTCGTCAGGAAATGGGTTTTCCATAATCCTCTTTATATCTGTCTTATAGGACTCAACCTGCCCTATGGGGAGTTCAAATACCAGAGCATCGTGAATCTGTAGAAGCATTCTAACTTCCGGCAATTCTCTCATTACATCGTTCATCGTTTTTTTAACAAGGTCCGCCGCGCCACCTTGAATTTTAGAGTTAAACGCCTTAAACGAATCTTGTTTACGTTGGAAATGTCGATAATGTCCGCTCCAATAACGTACCCTCCCCGTCTCTTCTGCTTCCTGTTTAGCCTCTCTATTTGCTCTTCCAAGGCCCGGATATGCTTCATAGAAGGAATCAATAAGTTCCTGTGCTCTTTCAAGATCAACTCCAAAGATATCAGATACTCTCTGCTTTCCGGCCCCATAGTCAATGGAATATACAAAAGTTTTACAGGTAAACCTTTCCCAGCCCATTTCGGCCGATATTTCGTTGAATATATCCCGAAGCGGGTCATTTAGAATCTCCAATAGCTTAGTGTCGTTACCAAAAGCTGCACCCAGTCTAAGCTCGAGTTGACTATAGTCAAACTCCCACAGCTGGTATCCGTCCTCTGGAATGAAACAGGATTTAACATCCTGTACCCAAGGTTTATTAGCTGAGTCTTTAGGAATCTGTTGTAGGTTAGGTTTACTACATGCATAGCGTCCATTTACTGTTCCGGCAGAATTAAAGTTCGGTCGTATTCTACCATCAGGACATACCCATTCTTGATATGGCCTATAGTATGAAGTAAGAGCTTTATTCCAACCTCTATACTCTCGTACCTTTTTGGCTATTGGATTACCTAGACGTTCAAGCATTATATCGTAACGCTCCATAGCCTTAGCATCCAGAGTAGGAGTTAACTTAAAGGAACCATTCTTTTGTTTTCTTTTAGCGTAAAGTACAGGAAGCCCGAGGGTGTCATAAATGATCGGCTTAAGTTCTGTTGGTTTAGCTGGATCAAATCCCAATTCCTTCTGTAGTTCTTGCATATTATATAGACACTTTTCTTCCCATTCTTTACATCGGGGGATATCCACACGAACTCCAAGTGTCTGCATTCCGTAGAGAACTTTATAGTTAGGCATCTCAGTACCTCTCCAATACTTAATGTTCTCGGCATCTTTCTCCCTTTCTAACTTAGAAGCACAGTACTCCCATAGCTTATACGTGGCGATAGCATCGCCTTCTGCATATTCTTTAATCTCGCTATAGGCTATACGATCCCAACCATATACGTGCATCAAAGCCTTGAATTCCAAACTTTGGACTTTTCCCGGTATTCCAAAGAACTTACAGCAGTTTTCCAGACTCCAACCCTTTTTGGGTCCCTCTTCCAGACCCATGGCCTCTTCATTGACCAAATGACACATTCTAGTAGTGTCAAAGAAATAGTCAAATGGCTTATCCAAGTCCTCTTCCAATAACATTCTGGCTGAGCGCATATCAAAATTTATGTTGTGTCCGATGACTTTTTTACGTGTAACTTTGCGTAAAATCGGTTCCCAAAAATTTCGCGGGTGGTTTCTCCCTCGAACATGATTGCACGCAAAATACTCTGAGAGATATTCTCCACCAACTTTGACGCATATACTGAATCCGTTGATCCGTACATCACGGTCAAAGAGATTGATATGTCCATTGTTTTCGGTGTCGAAGGCGACATAATCTACCTTATCTAGTAAGCTAATCCAATTAATTGTAAAATCTGGGCGCAGGTGTTGGTTCTCTATCATCCATTCTCTCTTTGATCTGAAAATTAAACCCTTTTTTACCGTTCAAAATCAAATAATCATCAGAAGGATAAGCTCTGGATTTTCCAAATATAAGCTCTACATGGGATTGATCTTCCGGAACATAGAGCATAAGAACCAATGTCGCATCTGTAGTTATATATGTATTACCGTATACATCAGCCAATGAAGGACGTTTCTTACCTGTATTATCCTCTTTTCTATTGTGATGAACCATGAATATAGTAGTGCCGAAGTCTATAGTCAAAGACAAAAGTTGATTAGCTATAGCCTTTGAAACCGTTTCTGACAACTCATCTATCGTCAATTTACCCATGGCATCTATAAATAGAACTTCTGGTTTATGTTCAGCTACTAGCATTTTTATGAAATTAAACCCTTCTGGATTAGCTATATTAACAGGCTGCCCCACAGGAACCAACATCAGCCGGTCTGATTCTTCTTCACTCAATTCTCCACTCAGTTGAGTGGCGAAATGTTTTAGTAGATCGCCGCCCATTTCCAGAGATAGATACATTACTTTCATCGGCTTAGAAATAGGCCATTTTAGAAACTGAGTACCCGTTGCCATTGCCTTAGCTAGTTGCATAGAGAAACGAGACTTTCCCGCGCCTGGTGCTGAGGTAATCAGGTTTATAGTTCTAGCTACGATCAGCTTATCTACTAGCCAGTCCACTTTAAATTCACTCCTGAGTAGCTCGTTGAATGTATATACTAGTTTTATATTCTCTTTTGAGTAGTTTATATTTACGTCTTTGCCGTATGGGTGCTTTACTCTGGCATTGACTATGAACTCAGATAGTCTTCTATCTCTATCTTTGCGACCAGTAAACTTACCGCAACGATTATCAACATCTGATATGATCGCATATATCTCAGAGTCAGACATTCCGTTTTCGGCGCCGAAATGGGCTAATCGAGCTAGTGCTCCAGATCTCCCACCTTTTTGGGTAGGAGGATTCTTAAAGATATCAAAATGCTTTTCATCCCATATATACTTGGCAAGTACATCACCTATTTGTGGGATGTTCCCTAGATCGGCAACGCTGGCTTCTATTGCTCGTTCTGTGGGAGGAAGTACATCAAACTGATCTAGAGAGTATTTATTCTCATTAGCTTCTATAAAATCAACAGGTTCTGGAGAGTGTTTTTTACCTTCGTACTTTGGCGCATCCATATAGTTGACAGTATAAGGTGGACGCATTACCCTATTGGAATTCCAGCAACCTATATCTCCATTTAGGAAATATGCTAGTTTTCTGTTTACAGGCTCGAAGCTCTGTGGGCCTGCTGGAGCCTCTAGGACCCAGTACCAGTGTTCATGCCCAGACAGGCCACTGCTGAGTCGGTAGGATGGGCGTGGGAGGTCTGACAGAGCCTCTAGCTTGACCATCGCCTCTACAGCGTTGCCGTCGAAGTCAACCCATAGAACCCAGCTTGCCAGTATATCTTCTTTTGTATTACTAATAGCATTTGGGTTAAGCATGGCAGGGTTAATATATATAGTCTGCCGTCTAGCTGAAACTGTTAGAATAAATTCGATAACGGCATTACGGGACCGGGGCCAGTTCTGCAATGGAGGGATCTCAAAAGCGGAAGGGTTAGGCTTATATGCCAGGCATACTCTGCGAGGCCTGTCTCCAGTTCCCCACAGAACATCGAGGAATTTACCTAACAATTCCTTATTCGATGTCTGTATCAATTCCATAAAGAGTCTCCATGAAGCTTTGATCTATTTCTATTTCTTCTGGTTTGTTTCCTAGGAAGAAATTTACTTTAGTAGCTATAACTTGAGTAATAGGCAACTTACAGCCGGGACAGCAGGTATAGGAGTACAGCAACTTGTCGTCGTCGTCTCGGATATTAAAGGTACCAATGGCAGTAGGAAGTCTATTACAGGAGCAGGGAAAAAGATACCCGGTCTTTCTCACTTCTCTTATATTGAACCTAGTCACCTGTAAGTCTTTCTCCCATAGCACGTGAAACTCTGTGCAGTGTCTCTTCTAGAATCAAAGGTATTTCATTTTTGTAGTATAGTTCATTGCTTATTTGTACTTTGAAAGTCTCTTCTTTATCATCAGCTAAGGTTACGGTTACTACTATCTCTATGGAGTTTGTTGCTTTACTCATTTTATTCCTTCATACTTATATCTCATTGCTCCGGACTTACCAAATTTACCTAGCCTAGAATAAGTAATCCTTTTATGTTCTATCACAGTAGGAAAATCTAGTTTCATAGTTTCAAAGTCAGTTATTGTATCAATAGGAGCTATTAAATAAACATAGGGAGGATATTCTTTATCAGGTATAGTTTGTATTCTCCCATCTACAGATCCTCCTACAAATTCTATTTCTAACATATTTAATAATCTTTCGCTTTCTGGGTCGGAAAGACCCCTACCCTAGCAGGCACCATGTAGTATACTAGGGAGGGGTCTCTTTTAGTGGCCTCCTGTACCAGCCGGACTATTAGCATCCAACACGGCCAATGCTCTAATACAGGATGTTTAAACTGCCGTTTCGTACCACCGGCTATTTACCAGTTACCGCCGAGATCCAGTACTACCTCTTCAACCGGCTCTTTAATTACAGTTTCAGCAGGAGTCTCATCCTTAACCTGTACTCTACGGAAACTCTTATTAGTATATCCCGGCTTGTCACCCGCAGTTACTTTCATATAACCTTGAGTTCCCAGCACCTTATCTTTTACATCAGGAATTTCAAAACCTTCCTTAGTATAGACAGACGCCGGAATACCGAGATTGAGAACCCATTGTTTTGCGATACGGGCGTATACGTCCGCATTGTCTTCACCGTCTACAGGCTTTTTAATCCATACATCTTCCTTACCGGAACGATGCAATTCGTCATGGTCTTTGGAGATAGTAAAGGTTAGAACGGTAGAAGCAGTGTCAGAATTTTTCGGAGTAACAAATTTCACATCAGTTAGGTATACAGCATATGGAGTGTTAGAAGGTTCAAGGCCAAATCCCGTAGGAATTTGGTCAACAGGAGTAGCGTAGCTATCAAAAAGGCCCATTTTAGTTATTATCCTTTAGTAGTTTCATTAGTTCATTCTCTTCCTCTGTTGAGGAAGGCTCTTCCTTTTCAGGAAGCTTTTCTGTAATCCCCCAGTTCTTATAAGCTTCTGCAATCTCGTCTATAGTAGCGAAGCTACCTAGACCGCCGATACGGTTCTTTGCAGAAATCTTATTGAAGGGTTTCAGTTGAAGTTTAAATACGTCTGGCTTATTCTTTTCAACCTCTACTGTGGCGTAATATACACCATGCAGCAAGCGTTGAAACTCTTTACCAGTTTTATCAGGAAAGTCCGGCATGGTGACATATGTAGGCTTCTCTGTTTTCTCATGCGCAATGAATACACAATGCACTTTAGAAACTAGAAACATATTAACCGTCTCGCCCGATCGTACCTTCTGGCCTAGATAGTCAGGAAGTGTCGGCTGGTAAGGATCTTTAAATTTTCCTTCTATTTTAGCTTGTTCAGATCTGGAACGAACAATCCAAGCTTGATCCCTATTAGACATTACGCTATACTCATCCAGTACTATGCCGCCTATCTTCTCTCGGAGTTCTGGAGATACTCTAAGCATAGCGGCTACTGCTTGTAGCTGTTCTATATTTTCGTACTCCATAAACTTTACTCTCTTCATTAGCTCAGGGTGATTTTGAAGAGAAGTCCAGTTAGCGGCGGAGTCTATATATAGAATCTTTTTTTCTGGGGGAACTATAGATTGTAGAAACTTCATTCCGGATACTGTCTTACCTGTCCCCTGATCGCCGTATATACCTATAAGAGCCGGTACGTGCATGGCGGTCATATCCGTCATAGAAGCTATAATGTCATTAATAGCTTTCTGTGGGGGAACTGGGAGTGGTCTAGTAGGAAGTTCGGAACCGTCCAGTGCCTCAGCCACGATCCAGCCTTTCGACTGAATGTTTGTCTACAACAGCGTATCCTTTAGAGGCTATAGCAGCTTCATCAGCATTACCCATTACTTCATTAAAATGAGATTCTATCTCTTTCATTCGCTGATAGTAAAGATCAAGAAGTTTTTCTCTATCTTCTTTTCTAGATCGTATCAATGAATCAAGTTCAGCAATGCCGCTAAGAATAATATGAGGATTCTCTGAGGGAACTGGTTCGTCTCTATAACTAGATTCATTTAGCATTAAATATCCTTATATCCGTAGGTGTTAGTTTGGAAGAAATGTTTTCGCATTAGAGTAGTGTCGTCCCCGTCAAGTTCTGCTTTACATAGGTCAGCGAATTGACAATTAGAACAATTCATTTTATTAGCAGTTCTCATGGGAAAAGAGATACCATTTTCGATTCTCTGCATTCCTTCGATCTGCTCTTTCATAGACTGAACAACACGATGATTATTAGGATAAGTAGCTACCTGAGTAAATATATCTTTAGTCGTATTTCTAGTGCGGAGCATGTTATAGATGCCGTACTTAACTGGAATATTATGTGAACGTAGACCACCTATGTACTTAGGAAGCTGAGGCAGTAGATCAATAACCTGTTGAGGGTAGGGATCATAAAGGAACTTATGATCAACAGCAACCAAATCACCATCTATCTCTACTATAGCGTCCATCTTAAAGGCATAGACCAGAGTATCGGTAATAGTAACTCTATATTCCTGTTCCATCATTACCGGTTTCCAATTGAGATTAGGCCATACTTCCTCGACCCATTTAAGACCTAAAGCCATTGCTGGAATAGCCATATCCAGATCCATAGTAGCTCCCACAGAAAGATCAGAAGCTTCTTCATCTGAGAATTGATCTTTTTTAGCTTGTAGAAAAGTTTCCAAGAACTTATGCCCAGCAGTTCCCAGTAGGAGATTAGAGCTATGGTTAAGAGTTTCCAATTTATCAGTGTGGGCATACTTATGTTTATATTCACACTGATTAAGCGTATCCACTTCTGAATGACTAATAACTCGCCGTTCAGTCATTTACTTCCTTAGTTTAGTGTTAGTTAATAAATAGTAGGCGTCATTATTTTAGCGATCATTTAAGTCACGTACCAAACGAGAAATTCGTGACCCTACTACGCATAAGGGACAGGACTCGAACCTATAACCTGTTGATTTGGAGACAACTGCTCTGCCTATTGAGCTACCCTTACGAAATAGAGTAGAAAAATCAGGGCCCTTTCCCTACTCTATCGAGGTACATAGATATAGCAGTCGTTATCTGTCCACCAGACCCGTATCTGCATCTCTTTTGTCTATGCCCTACGTCTTAATTGTACCGTATATTATACCACGCTGTCAAGAGTCATTTTCCGGTATTCCTGTAGGCTTACTATCCATGTACTCTTGCCGTAAGTCCAAAGATGGTACTTATCCGGCCCTACATATTGAGTTCCTCTATAGTGCCAGTGCTCTTTCAATCTGTTTCATCTTCAATCACAGCCCGGAGTAGAAGCAGGTAGTTAATATGATCTGTAATCTTTTCATTCCAAACCTCTAGTGTGTAACTATACCGATCCTTACACATATCGTAAATAGATACAGTATGTTTAACCATCATCCCAGCTAGAGCTTCTCTCGTAGACTCCCCTTTAAGCTCTGCTGCTATTTTGAAATTATGCAGCCTGTCAGAATCTGTTGCATATTCTTTAGCTTTAGTAATAAGAACAGATGTAGAACGGGAAATTTGTTCAGTAACTACTGTGTTAAAGGTATCTGAGTTCACTTATATCTCTTCAATTCTTCTATAAGAGCTTCTTTTACTGACATTTTAGGCCCGTCTGGATTGTGTGCTCTATACCCTCCCACAGGGAACCACGGAGTAGCATCTTTAGGACGTTCTCCTTCATAGGTACTGTCGTTATTAGAATGCCATCTATTGTGACAGAAGGAGCAAATAGCATGGAGATTAACGTTTCTCTCATTGTTAAGGGTGTTTTTATCAGGACCGTGGTGTCTATCTGTTGCGGTGTTACCGTGGCATCCTTTGATGGGATACTGTCCACCACCTGCCTCCTTTAATAGTGCCCATTCGCATATCATTGTTTTTAGTACTTCTGTAGGAAGCAGAACTTCCGCTCGCTTCCGCCCTGATGATAGCGCGTCTGACATATCGCTTCCGTCTATATTCATCGGGCGTCCGATAGTATGGTTGGCTACTACCTCTTTAACAGTCTCTTCAATATCTTCTGTAGTACATATTTCTGTGGGTGGATGTGGATACTCCGCTACACAGAGTACACATATTCTATCAGCCAAGGCGTTCATCGATTACAGTAAATGGCCCGTACTTTTTTAAAGTAATTCCGGGGATGAAAATATTTATCCAAGCCCTTGAGGCTATTCCGTAATCGTTAAGTCTGGCAGGAGTAGCACAGCCTATGTATACCCATATACCGTCATAGTAGTCCTTCCACCATAGAAAACCACCGCTATCTCTTAGAACTACTGATAACTCTTCATTTTTTAGAAGTTCTTTAAGACGTTTAACTGTGGATATCTTTTCACCTATCATCGATGCCCTCCTGAGACAAAGAGACTCACTAAAGAAATTAGTACTGCAACGAATAGAATGACCATTAGATTAATTCCTAGAAAAATACTAAGCATTAGTAGAGCTCGCTTCATTGACGATCCCCATTTCTATTAGCCAATTAGCGTATCTTTTAATATCCAGATACTGATAAGGTGCGAAAGTCATATACTCTGTTTCATTACTCCTATGCACTAAAATCAAGTGAGATATATTCATTCCCATAGTATCTAACTTAGACAGGGTTACAATATCCACATCTGCCATATCGTCGATAAAACTCTTTTCGTTTTCAGATAAGTTTTGAAAAGGAATCAACATTAAACTCAACGTCCTTTGAGTTAACTTTAGCCCAGACGTAGTTCTTATCTACTTTTTTCCCCAGCCAAAGTGTATCTACTATGTAATGATCTGGTATATCCAGTACGTCTCCATGTCTTACATATCTGTTCTTAATAAAAGTAGGTACAGTAATGTGAGGCATAGCTAGATGATCTAGGATAAGAGAATCGGGTGCGCTTATCGATAGACCAGTAAATGACTGCTTACCCGTATTCCAATTGATAAAACCTTTATTAATCAGCGTGGCTGGCAGTTTTCGATCTAAGCGTTCTGCATCCATTAGGAGGGTATCCCAACGTATGCTCTTATAGTAACGGAGAGTAACATGTTCTAGTTTATATTCTGGAAAAAACTCAGGGCGAAGAGCTAGAAATACTTTTTCCAATACAGGGTTATTCATCATCATTGGCTTTACTTTCTGGATTATGGTCGTAGCAATAGTCTGTAAAAAGATAGCGTCTATCGTTTGCATAATGTCTTTGTTAAACATTTCACCATTCCTCGTTACAGGTATCGCATACATGAGGCCCGGTATGACCTTTAGGTAAATCACAGACATGAGTAAATCTAAGAGCAATAGGTACGTACTTAGGCCACGTCTTTTGGGCCAAACACTCCGGCCCTCTTGATGTTCCAATCAAATTTTGCGTGCTCATCGTAATGATATCCTTCATGATTATCCTCTAGCGTACATTCATAAATATTTTCTGTCCATGGACCTATGTAAACTTCTCGACAGATTACTTTTTTCTTTTTCTTATCGTTAACCATTTCTGCGCGTCTCTTTTCTTTCGAGAGTTATATTTACCTCTATGCTTAGGAACTTCTTTCATGTTACATCATTATCTTTCTACTATTAACAATTCTGCTGAACGAATTGGGATCCTCTGTTTGCATAAAAAACAGGGCCTCCATTTCTTTACAATGATGTTTCTGCATACAGAGTTTTAGGACTAACTGGTCATACTCTTCCCACCACTCTTTGGACTGTTCATAATTAGTACTAGACTTACTTAAGGAGATTAGAGTTTGAGTAGGTTTTTCTAGAGCTTTTTGTTTTTTCCAACCTAAGCCAATACCTTCTATAAATATAGGTGCTAGAAATAATAGTACAAGAAAAATCCATATCCAATCCATTATTAAACTTCCCGCCAACTTAATTTTACTTTAATAGCTTTTTCACCGATACTGTGCCAGTAATTGAGATCGTCCTCTAAATGACTAAGGTTGGAGTAGCGATCCACTATTTCCGGTCGACCTCCTTTGGTGGCCGGTCTGGCTAGCCCATGTAGAGATTCTTGCATAGTCTTTGGAATAGAAGATGGATTAATAAATTCAGGTAGAGATACCATTTAAAATTTCTTTCCTAGAGCATGTTCAATGATATGAAATGCGTAGGCCTTTAAGCATTCTTTACATTTATTAATGACTTCGGCTTCTGGCACAATAGGTTCATCAGTTACATCTTTCCCACAGAGGGAATACATAGGTTTCTTATTAGAATCACGATCGTAACATATGCTACATACTCCGTGACTAGGCTTCTCATACTCCGGTATGGGTTCCTCTAAAAGGAATTCTTCCAGCTCAGTAGAGAGTTGCATTGCGCTCTGGTTCTTCCCCGAAAGTATCCTGGTAAAAAGGTACTATAGCTTCTCTCACCAGATGCACCATATTCATACGACGATCCAGATTCTTTAGTTCCTGTTCATCTTTTACGTAACTCATTTGTAATGCTAGGTCTACAGCTAGATCGGCTACAAGAGCGTATACCCTCCAATATGCCGCTTTAAGTTGCATTGGATAGGTCCAACATTCCCGTTTGATGTTGTGAACAATGATCCAGCCCGGCAAGGGATCATTGTTTTGATCGAATACTTCGACACGCTCGAATGCAGGCTTTACTGACAGTTCACCATTTGCGTTACGGTACATTACTTGTTTCTCCTATTGTTAATTATAACATTGACTGATAAAAAGATAATAGCTAAGCTTTGTATTAAACTCATCCCATTTCCCCTAACATACGCATAAATTCTTCATCTATGTCGTCAGTGTTTTCATCAATAGCGGTAGACAACTCTTCAACCTGATGATCCAATATAGTCCGGTTAGCAAAGAACTCTTTAAGAGATTCCATTGCATTAACTTCGGCCTCGAAGCCGTTGACTATGGCTAGCTTTTGTTCGTTAACACCCTTCATCCACATATCTATTGAAGTGTCTACTCTGAGAATTTCGACAGTAGTTTCTTCATCCTGTCCAATGCGGTGAATACGGGATTGAGCTTGGTGGTTAGTAGCAGGGTTCCAAGCTTCATCGAGTTGGATCATATGAGTAGCCTCAGTAAGAGACAACCCTACGCCGCCTACTTTATAATGAGCGAGCACTACGTCATACTTATAGTTTTCTTTTCTCCCCACAGCAGGCTTTAGGAAGTCTTTCTTAATCTCAAGACGTACGTTTTGGTTAGTGTCCCCATCTAGCCGGGCAACTCTAATACCGCTGGCTTTTAGTTTCTTTTCCAGACCGACCAATGCAGTCTTGAACTGAGAGAATACTACTATACGCTTACCTGTTTCCATTACTTCCTGAATACGCTTATGCGCGATGGTAAGTTTAATGGAGGGAGTATCTTCCGGCACTTTAAAGATAACTGTCCCCACAGCAGGCAGCATAGGGTTATTTATAAGCATTCGCTCTGTAACCTTTACTTCAATGCCCGCCGGATAAGTAGATGCCTGCCGCTCGCGGGTAATAACAGCAATCATTGCAGTAATAGCCATATGTTCGCCTGTTTCCAGTTCTAGAGCGGCCATTTCGCTGAGCTTCCGCATAATTTCAGACTGCTCATGTTCCACTACTGTTCTAGGAACCAGTATTTCTCTTATGTGAATATCCGGCAGCTTTACATTAGCTTCCAGATAGGAACGCTTTACGAACCTACCTTTAAGTGAACTTATGAGTGACTTCTCCCCGCCCGGCCGGAATGTCCATTTACCTTCATAGTTCTGTAGGCAATATGTCCACAGAAAACTATCCATGTCGTGAAATGTGCGCCGGTCCATCATATGAAGAGGAGTAAACATATCCTTTGGAGAGTTAAGAATAGTAGTAGCGGTAATCGGAGTGCAGTTCTTATAGCGGTAGCCGACCAGTGCATTGAAAGTCAGGCCTTGCTCATTCTTTATATTGTGGGCTTCATCAATAAGAATATCGTCCCATTGGACTCCAGCTACCCAGTTCTTATCCTTCCAAAGAGACTCATAGTTAATGACTAGAGTAAACTCATTAGTTCTTTCAATGAGCCTTTTGACTATCGCACGCATGTTCTTATCTGCACCGGCAATAGGAAGAACGTTTCTGTGGGGAGCGTATGTCATTACTTCGTTGGCGAATACTGAAACTAGCTCATTAGGAACTACTATGAGAACTTTCTTTGACTTTTTAAGATCGAGAGACATAATAGCTGTGAAAGTCTTACCCAACCCTGTTTCATCAGCCAATATGCAACTACCGTAATGAGCTAGGCTTAATGCACCTTCCCATTGATGAGGCAAGGCGTACTGCACCCATTCGAATTGGTTAGCTTTGGCATAATCCACCATCGCTATAAAAGACTCAGCTTTTTCATTCTCTAGAAGTCTTACGCGTTCGGCTTCAGAGAGTTTAGTTTCTTTCTCTTTATATAGCCGTTCTGCTTTAGCTATCTCTGCTCTGCGTTCGTAGTTCTTCCGTTCGAGCTCGCTCCTACGTCTACGGACTTCGACCAGTGCTGCCAGTATTTCTTTCTCTTCGTTAATAACAGCAGTAAGCGCATCGTTCTTTTGTTTCTCATCAGAGACTATAAGTTCGTACGCCTCTTTGGCAGACTTTAACTCCAGTTCCAGTTCTTCCCAATTTACAGCTTCGTCGTCCATAGTAGTCTCCTTATAAGGTATCGAATAGCATGTTTTCGCTATTTAGCTGGCTGATTGCCTCTGCGGCGTATTCCATTTCAATGGCTATAGTAGCCCAGTGTTGCTTAGGCCATTTCTTTACAAACATAACTACATCATTATCTATATCTTCCTTACCTAGAAAGAGTCTTCTATAATCCTGTACTCGTTGTTTAGTTGTAGCATAAACACTTTCAGTATTGAGTTTATAAACATAAGGCATTCTATCGTCTACTCTTTTGATACAGCCTTTTATTTCTAATCTCTTTACTAGAGTTCTTGTATTAGAAACCGATAATTCTGTGCTCTCTGCTATTTGGATAACCGATAGAGCTGTGCCTTTAGTTAGTTCATCAACTATCTTTGTCTCCCCTTTATTAAGTTCCATTAGTACTCTGTCCCATCAGTACTCCGATCGGCGGCGGCATTAATGGAATCCCTAACTGCTGAGATATGCGGAGCAAGTAGCCCTATTTCCTCAGTATAAGGGCGAGTAAAACCTCTGGCTCTCTGCCTAAGTATCTCCCGGTTATAAGCCCTCTTAGCTGAGGATAGATTACTGTGGTATTCAGTTACTATCACTTCTGCTTTGCGCCTGGGAGTGAGAGGATTCTTTATATAGCGAACTGAATGAGTCTTTACCATAAAAGAAGGCTTATCTATTAGAGTAATAGTTACGAATCCGTGATCCGTTTCGTGCTCTAACTTAAGCTGAGTCTGTTCCATGGTTTTCTTTTCTCTTTCCTTGTTCGTTATAGGAAGTAAACTTAGTTGCTGGTTCGGCGTGAGATATACAAACTGTACCGTTATTGCCATGCCACCATCTGCCTAATGAATAGTGAATAGGCTTCCCACAATTCCCACAGATATCTTTGATAAGTATCATATTACTCGCCCTTCCTAGCCGTAATATTCTTCTGCTTCTTCTGCGGACATAAATGGATTACGTGGGGAAGGATCTCCATAGTACCCAGCCAAATTACCAGCGCGTTGCCCCTGTTCGTAGGCAGAAAGCAGTAGTATACGCAGTTGCTCTTGCGTATTAGCTTTATTTGTGGTTGCTAATTTGGCTTTCATTTCCCAAACTCGTAGAATCTTATCTGATATCGGCATTAGTCGCCCCTAAATATGAGGATGGAACTTATGCTATCCAAAACCAGATCATCTACAAATAGAGTCATAGAAGTCTCGGAAGGGAAGGCATGAATAGAGGGAACCGGATTACCTATCCACTGCACCCGTACTTTCCATTTACCCTCGATCTTAGTAAGCCTATGGTCACCTGCTGTGGGTCGGAAGTTTCTCATTACTCGTTCTCCCACATCATCTGGGTATATTCTTTTAGATGCTTTTCACAGTACTTAGGATAATGCTTAGTACCATCCTGCTGTAGCCAATAGCCGGTCTTTTCCCCACAGGGCAAGCCGTCCGGCTTTACCCATTTACAGATTCCTTTACCGGTCGACTTATCGTTATTAAGCGACATCGTAAACCTGTACTCCATATCCGACGGGCAGGTTGTATACCCGATGCGGATTGGCACTCGACCAGATAGTTACGTATAGGTTCACGCTACTATTTCCTATTAGGGATATGGATTCGACTATCCCGGAAACGGTATCCTGCCCTACTACTAACTGCTCGACCGGCACGAAATGACTTCTAACCCTCATCATGATTCTGCACTACTTTCCTTATTCTTGCTTTAGCCTGAGCTGGGAGGGTAATATGCCGCCCCCGCATATCGTAATCTACTATATAGATAGAACGCATACCGAACGCGCAGTGCCCGTGGCGAATGATATATCCGGAATCCTCGCCCCGAATTAACTCATCCCCCGGCTGTAGTCGGTTTACTTTTACTAGAGTCGTCTGGTATTTCAGCATCAGCATTCCCTCCTACCCATTCGAACCTCGGCCCTTTAGTATCTACATGATTACCTTCATGTCCTACTTTTCTGCCGCACTTATATCTTTTAGTGGCGGAAGGGACGAATATTTCTCCACAGCGCAGGTAATGTCCGGGTAGCAACTTTAGCTCTGACATTATATATCCCAAATAGCCATACGAAAACGGTAACCGCCTAATTTGGAGTCACAGCATCTACAAGCATTGCTTGAGTAGAAATGTTCCTCTGTATCATCTTTAACGTTGTCAGTCCATATCACAGTAGAATCTGCCATAGCCTTTCCGTCGTGATGGTTTGCATAGCAGTCAGCACATATATATACTTCATCGCTAAGTAATTTCATCGGTACAGCCTTACTAGTTGTAGGTCTTTTAATCTCGCTCTATGGCCTTCTATAAAAGTCGAGGGTCTTTTCCCTGTAGTGAGCTTTTCCCACAGAAGGATTAGACTTTCTATATGTCTAGTTTCCTTCTCTATTAGCCGATCTAGCTCTTCATTAGGCATAGCGTGCTTGGACATTTTATTTTCCTTCCCATTCGGACCTCGATTTAGAGAGGGCGAAGTCTAAGACAGACTCGTCGACAAATTCCTGATTACCATTAGGGTACTCAACCCAAAGCATGGACCTCCAGTAAGGGTGGCGGGATATTATAGTACAATATTCTCTAGTTTGGGTATCGTAAACGTAATCTCCGGGTTCAAAGACGGATTCCATTATATAAAGCTCCTTCGGTTTTTATTTTTATTATACCACGTATTATAAAGGTTTGTCAAGTCTTATTGTAAGGATATAGCAGAAAAAACGGGGTTTTGTGTAAAGGTTTAGAACTTTGACGTGTAAGAGCTTACAAAAAATGTGTGCAGATGTGCTGTTTTTTCTTACAAAAAGTGTGTAAGGTCTTAGACAGTTTGTACGGGTTTGTAGCATGGGTGGCAGCTGGCCCTAGCGATTCTGCTAATATAGCTATTGTTAGGGTTTAGAATTTTATATTAGAAGCAAAAATTTGAAAGTTGTAAACCTATTATTTTTCTGTACCCCTTCTATCTATCTTTTCATGCTTCTAAGATAGAAGGGTACTGTGGTATAACAACTAGACATGGAAAAAAATGTGTGATATACTTTATATATGAGCAGAGATATTATAGAATTGAATTTTGAGATAAAAAAACTTCAAGCTGAGATAGAAAAAATTAAAAGTGTCATGATTCATATTAAAGAGAGAGAAGCCAAGATTGAAGAATTGAGAACTGAAAAGAATAGAATTCTCCGCAATGCTTACTTAAATGGTCGGATCATAGAAGAGATTGCCGACGACTTTCATGTACCTTTGAGTGCTGTCCAGTATGCTATAGCTGATCATAACAAATATCTAGGTCCTATTGATAATAAACCTAGATTTTAATATAGCGTGGTATATGCCGGGTATGCAGACTTAGTCCGCCCGAACTGGATTTTAGGCATAGAAAAACCCCCAGTCTATTCGACTAGGGGTCTTCTATTAGCTGGTGAGTCTGTATGACTCTACTGAGTAGAGATCATTACAACGTGCTACCTCATCCCGTAGAACAGCCAAGAGGCTATCATACAGCGGAGATGGGGACTCCGTACGATCCTTCTCGAATAGCAGGTTGCGGATTAGTTCATTGGATATGAGAATGAGTTGGGACAATGTTTCGTTGGATACTGCATGTTTGGCCATGGTGTTCTCTTTCTGTGGGAAGTGGGTAATACGGGACTGAGTTGCAAGCTGGCGATTCATCATTAGAACCCAGCTTCGGACATACGCTCTCGCACTGTGATGAGAGCTAGGAGGTCCCGCGCGTACTGTTTGCGGATGGACAGAATGCCGGACAAGAATGCAATGAGATTCTTGGAGTCAGCATATTTCATGGTGCGCATAATACGCTGACAGGAACTGTAGTTCTCTTCATACTCAGTTTCCAGAGTACCAAGATGGATCATATAGACAGACGGTGCCTTGGTATTCCGGACCAAAGCTTCAATCATGAGAGACATAACGTTTCCTTTTCTGTGGGAAATTGTTGAGTGGCATATATTGCCGCATATGCCAGACGGGTGGTGGAGTGTTACTCCGGAGAACCAGCGGCTTCCCACGCCTCAATAAGAGCTTTAGGAGTAGGACCCTTATCTTGCACAGTCCAGCCGTTGGACTTTCCCCATGCCTTGACTACCTTATTACGGGCAGTAAGAGCGGGATCGGCTTTAGGAGCAGCGGTACTGGTACCATCGCCCTTTTCAAGCTTCGGAAGATCCAACGCGGAGAGCAACGCGTACCCGTAATCAGTGAGCGGGGTCCAGTTTGTTTCGCGTCCCGCTTCTGAGATATCACAGGTAACGTGACGGAGACTCTTGAAGATAGCTCGCAAGCCAGCTTTTGGAGTAACATCCTCTTTGATAGCTGTGAGGAGGTCTGAGTACTGAGCCTTGACCAATTGAGGATCCACTACGTTTTCGGAAGAAATAGACTTCCTAGCTTCCTCTTGCATAGTAGCTACATTCTTTGAAATGAGTTTCTCAGCAAGTTCAATCTCTTTACGGAGCTTGGTGAATTCCGGAGACTCATGAGTATCCACGTATGTCGCTATAGCGGCATCTACGTTGGATACTGCTTGGTACTGAGTGAGCAAGGAGTTTGCCTCAGCTACTCTCAGCATTACAGGAGCAAGTAGCTTCGGTGCGACGCTTGCATCAGGATCGGCGTCAATAGCAGCCCAGTCCAACTCAGGTACTTTGAAATCTGGTGCTACGGGCAGTACAGGTGCTACAGGCAATACAGTTTCAGTGGCAGTTTCAGACATGAAAAAATCCCCTTCCAAGGGATAGTGTTTTGATTCAGAACAGTCTTGTGCCTACGTGTATGCGTAAGCTATGGAGTTATCAAGGTGGCCTACATGATATAGGCCTAACGTCGATAACGCGGTCGCGCCGACTATCCCGGCCCCCGTTCCTTTTCGGGGGTATATTTCAAGTATAACGTAAAAGTCAAGGGATTGTGGTATATATGATGAGAAATCCTTCTCACTTTAAGTCATAGCGTACTTCCAAATAAAGGTGAATAGAAATTGGTATAGACGAATAGTTATACATTCGAGGATAAGGTTTTCCTATAACGATAATATGAGATATCTCACACTCCAACCATCTTGACAGATTAGATTTCTTCCGGGCACGCTTTTCCCCTTATTCTTTCAGATTTTTTAAACTTGACTTTTATACATACCACACTCTATACTCTTATTATGTCCCAAAACCCTATTAAGTCCCTCAGAGAATCCAATTCCCTTACTCAGGCCGCATTAGCTTCTATATGCGGAACCACCATGCAGGTTATACAGAAACTGGAAATGGGTCTATATACGACCATCCCGCCTTCTGTGGGGAGAACTGCGAAGCTACTAGGAGTAGATAATATAGAAGCGGATTATGAACTTTGGATTAGAGCGTCTCTTAAAGGGATTAAATTGCCTGTGGGGAGTTCTACTCTAATTCTGGATCACATAACTTTTATTGAATGGAAGGATGCTTTCTGTGGGCTAAATAAAATTTCTAATACTACTTACGGATTTTGTAAGCTGATGAAAATACATCCTTATGTTATTGAGAAATATGAGGCTGGTAAACTAAGATCCTGTCCGATAGACTTAATCCGTAGAGTAATAGAAATAAAAGGAGGGGAGTAAGATGGTATTGGATCCTATTTGGGTTATAGCCGTAGGAGTATGGGTTATAGCTATAGTTCTATTTATTAGAGGTAAGTGAGATGGGACAGATTCTAGGTAAAGAACTCGTATCGGTCGCGCGACCTATTCACTTGACGCTACAGCAGCAGGCTAATATACAGATACTTTCTTATAACCAGGCAATAGCCGGGCTGGTTTACGATGCAGAGACTATTTATAAGCTCTGGCCGACGGACCCTTCTGAGGAATGGCGGGCTGGGAAAAGGCCCAGCATCACAGCTATTACTCAATATAAGGCTACAAATAATTACAGGGAAGGGATGCTGGAACGAGGTATAGAAACTTCGGAACTGGCAGAGCTTACACAGGAACAACTAGCTTGTATATCAGTAATGACTGACGTAACTAATAGAGCTTCTCCTACGGCTAAACTTAAGCGTCTTAATATCCCTTATGCAAAATATAGAGGGTGGCTGAAACAACAGACGTTTAATGATATGATTAGAGCCGTAGCGGGAAATGCTTTACTGGAGGCTATTCCCATAGCAGAAGTTAAGTTGGCCGAAGGCGCTATGGCCGGAGATTTGAATTATATCAAGTATCTTAATGAAATTACTGGTAGATATAACCCGGCTCAGCAGCAGGCGGTAGATGCTCAGGCTCTTATGGCAGCCATGGTAGACGCGGCTCAGGAAGTATTCGGTAAAACCAATCCCGAACTATTTAATGAATTCATACAGGTAGTCAGATTAAAAGCGGCTACTCTTAAGATAGGTCAATAAGATAGGAACCTAATGAGTACTTCTACTACCCTTCTGGGGCTGGTAAAGCCGGCTACCGGAGAGCAGTTTTCTCTGTCTACTTATAATAACAATCTAGATACTGTAGACACATATGCCGTAGCTCAGGTAGAAAAACGGTCTAAAGGTTATATGCCGGAGTCTAAAGTACGAACAGCAGCAGCTAATGGTCTGACTACTCTGGTAGTCGTAGAGTTTATTGCTTCTTTTACTTTTAAAGCTAATCGTAAATACCGTATAGCCTGGGATTTTAGTTATACTATGTCCGTGCTGAGCGATATCTTTACAGGTAAAATTCAATCTTGTTCTACAGCAGACTCTTCTACTCTAATTACGGGACTTACAGAGCTTATAGCTAGAAGTCTTTATGTAACTGCGACAGGTGCCGGTACCCATGGAAAAATAGAAACTTACTATCTTCCCGGTTCAGATACTACTGTTCAGCTTAAATTTACTATGGAACGAGCCCTAGGTACTGGTACGTTCTCCATGGAAGCTTCTAAGTCTTTCTTTACTGTAGAAGATCTAGGGGCTTTCTAATGACTACTGATTCTCCGTTTACTGCCGGTTCTTCTATTAATAGCGATGCCAGACCCCCGCAGAGGTTAGTTAATGAATTCCATACTAATGACGATTTGGATAGAGACAGCGCTGCTCATCATCATACTTTGGGTACATCTCCGAATCAGGCAGCCGCTGGGGCACATAACCATGACGGCGCTAATAGCGTGCAATTGCTTGCCGGTTTTACTTTGTCTGGCAGCCGGGCGTCAGGGGCAGCACTTATTTCTGTAATAGATGCTCTCCAACAACTAGGAGCATCAGATGGGACTACAGCTTAATGGCCCGCCCTGTTAAACAGGTTCTTTCTCTAGCAGATATGCTGGAGAACGTTTCTGTGGGTATGGAACAACAAGTAAAGAATATAAACTTCTATGTTCCTCATCCTAAGCAGAAACAATTTCATTGTTCTCATATGGATGAGAAACTGCTTATTGGAGGTAACAGGTCAGGCAAAACAGTAAGTAACGTAGTTGAATGTATATGGAGACTTACTAAAACTCATCCTTTTCGACCGGAAGTTAATGAAATAAAAGGTATCGTCAAAGGACGCATGGTAACAGTTTCTCTAAAAGAAGGTCTTATGAAGATAGTCCTTCCTTTGTTCAAGGAACTAATGCCACAGAAATATCTTAGAAATAGGTCATGGGAGAGAGCTTATAGCCGTGAAGAGCGGACTCTATATTTAACTGACGGCAGCTTTATAGAGTTTATGACTTATGAGCAGGACCTCGAGAAATTTGCAGGGACCAGTAGGCATTTCGTGTCGTTCGATGAAGAACCTCCGAAGTCTATATGGTCTGAATGCTTGTTACGTCTAGTAGATACTGACGGAGACTGGTGGATATCCATGACTCCGGTTGAAGGTCTTACTTGGACTTGGGATACCCTCTACGAACCTCACACTGTAGGTCAGCGTCCTAATACTTTGGTTATAGAAGTATCTATGCACGATAATCCTTATCTTTCTGAAAAAGCTAAAGCTAAGATTTTGGCTAATATTACCGATCCCGAAGAACGAATGGCTAGGGAGTTTGGTAAATATGTATTTATTAAAGGTTTGGTATATAAAGACTTCGATCCTAATATCCATAATAGAGGTCTATTTGTTCCTAAAAAGGGAATGCAGATATGGACTTCTCTCGATACAGGCTGGCGTCACCCGGCAGCTTGGCTGTGGCATGCAGTAGAACCAGGCGGGCATATAACTACTTTCCATGAAATGGTTGATAATGAGAAAACCATAGAGATCTGGTCCCGGGAGGTACTGGAATGGGAAGCTCAAAATCTTATTAGGAACGGACTGGAAATCTATGCTAGAACCGGGGATCCAGCAATGCGGCAAACCAGAGAACAGACTGGAAGTAGCGTTGTTGGAGAATACGCAAAACATGGAATTTTCTTGGGAGTTGAAGGAGTTCCAACTGGGCCGGGTTCGGTTGATATTGGAGTCACCAAGTTTACACAGTATTTGCAGACTATTGTCCGGGGTCGTTCCCTTTGGGGTTATTGTAATACCCCAACCCTTGAAAAGCAGCTTAAGAATCTAAGATGGGAAAAGTATGGAACTAAAACCATGGATGATAAGAAGCCTTTGAAAACAACCATAGATAAACGTGAAGATGACGCTCCGGATTCTCTTCGATATTTTATTACTCTTATGGATGATCTTACTCCCAATAGACTTGCTTCTATACAAAACACACGCGAAGAGGTACCATCACCTTATTACAGCGGTTACGATGATAATATTAGATCTAAGTATACAAAGTACTCGTCCAGCGACGTGTACAAGATGGAGAATTAATGGAATCCTTTACTTCTTCCCGCTTTCTTCTGTGGGACAGACCTAATGCTTACCCTAAATATGATCTCATAGATAGGGACCCTGATCCCGGTCAGGTATTTGATCTAGGAGTTAATCTGGACGATTATGACGGTCAGGTTTATCTAAAACCTCGTCATGTAATTGAAATGGCCCGTACTCTAGGAATGGCTACCATGAGTGAAGTCGCTGAATTGCGGGCAATTATAGACGATCTAAGAAGGCAAGTTAATAGGCTACCTCTCGAACAGGAGAAACTAAAAAGTGGAATTGACGATCTTGTTACTAGCTTTTATTCTGGTCTGCATACTGATAGTAGTACCGAATCTGATACTGTGGAAAATAACACAGAGCCAGAGCCAGATGATAAAGAACTTGCTGACTTTAAACGAGAATCAATCAAACCTTTTAGTTTCTAAAGATTTGACTACTTATTCTTATATAAGCGACATATCTGCTACTAATAAACAAGAAGTTGCTACTCCCTCTCCCACAGATGATGACGTAGCATTCAATGAGGCTATGAGAAGGGGACCGACGGAGGATGAACGCATTTACTTCGGCGCTAAGGGACGCAGCTTCTAGTGGTAAAAAGAAGCCTCTTGTTCTTACAGGAAATAAAGAACAAGATCAAGAGGCTCTCGACGCTATTAAAAAAGGTGAAGAGGATGCTGCTCTATCTAAATGGGTAAGAGATCAATATACCAAATGTAAAAATCAACTGGCACCTATTAAGCGTCAGTGGTATTTGAATCTTGCCTTCCATAAAGGGGATCAGTACGTAGATTTTGTAGATGATACCCTTATTCGTATTCCCGCGCCTGAAAAGAAAGTACGGCTGGTAATCAACCGTATTAAGCCGGTTGTCCGTACTGAGGTCTCCCGTATGACTTCCCAGCAGCCCTCAGCATCCGTTGTAGCAGCCACCAGTGAAGCTATGGACATCGAAGCGGCTAAAGCTGCCACAGCAGTTTTTGAGAGCTTACAGGAGCGTCTGGGGCTTCAAAAAGTGCTCCGTAAAACGGCATGGTGGGCCTCCGTCTGTGGGATAGGTTTTATAAAAACTTTTTGGGATCCTGAATATGAATCAGAGGATTATAATAAACTTGATCCCACAGGAGAACCTTCTGTTATATACGGGGATCATTGCTATACTTCTGTATCCCCTTTTAATATTATGGTACCTGACTTGCTTGAAGAAGAAATTGAAAAACAAGCTTATGTTCTTAATATCTTCACTAAACCTTTGGAATGGATTTCCCAGCGATATCCTGAATTAGTTAAAAAAGAGGAATGGAATCCAAAGATTGTCTCAGATTCTGAAATTATGGAACCGAGGTACTTTAATCTAAAAGGGAACAGTGACGGTAATAAGCCGCAGCCTAATGCTGCTCTTATTATTGAAGCTTGGATTAAACCCGGCAATTGTAAACTTCTTCCTAAAGGAGGTATGGTAACTCTTATAGATGAACATATAGTAGAGATACATACTGATGGTATTCCTTATGATCATGGGGAGTACCCTTTTGCTGCTATGAACTCTGTCCAAACTGGTACTTTCTATTCTTCTTCTGTGGTAGAAGATCTGATTCCGCTCCAACGTGAGATAAATAGAACTAAATCGCAGCTTCTCGAAGCTCGAAATAAAATGGCAAATCCGGGATTCTTTTATAGGTCACAATCTCTTGATCCTAATAAATGGACTTCTGGTATGGCTCAACTTATCGATCTAAAGCCCGGTACAGAATTCCCACAGCCTATTCCCTTGCCTAACATGCCCGCTTATGTTTCTCAACTTATCCCAGAATTTCTTTCTGATATTGAAGATATATCAGGACAGCATCAGGTATCCAAAGGTAATGCTCCTGCTGGAGTTACAGCAGGTACAGCTATTCAGTTCCTACAAGAAGCTGATAATAGCTTTCTAGCTACGACACATGCCTCTATAGAAGAATGTGTGAAGAAGATTGCAAAACAATCTATTCAGTTGGCTATTCAGTTTTGGGATTCTGCAAGACTGGTTAAATATGTAGGCAAGAACAATATGGTATCTGCCAAATACCTGCAAAGTTCTGATCTAAAAGGGGCAACAGATGTAAGGGTTGAAGGGGGTTCCTCTCTTCCTCAATCTAAAGCGGCTAGAATTGCTATGTTTACTGACTTTATGGCTCGCGGCGTTATGCCGCCTGACCAGGGTCTAAAGATGATGAATATACAATCCATGCAGGCTTATTACGATCTGGTGGATGTAGATGAAAATCAGGCTATTCGTGAGAATATAGCTATGTCTGAGCTTGATCCTATGCAGACGGAAATGGCTCGTACTCGGGTATCTCAAATGGTACAAGCTAAAATGATGCAAGTGGCCCCTGTGGGTATGGACCCTACTCAAAACCCGCAGCTAGGACAATTGCAGGAATTGGCTAATGCTCCTGCCATAGAAGTTCATGACTGGGATAACCATGAAGTACATATAGCCACACATGAACGTCATATGAAATCTCAGGAATATGAGAATTATCCTGATCCTATTAAAAACGAGTTTGAATTGCATCGTCAAAAACATTTGGATATGCAGATGCAGAATGCCTTTAAGCAATCTTTCCAGCAAATGGGCCAACAGCAGGATCAACAACAGGGTTCCTCTCAAGGTCCTCCTAATGCTCAAGGCGCTAATCAATTCTCAGGAATACCTCCTGTTGACACACAGCAACCCCCACAGTAATCTAGTAATGAGCGATAGGGCCGCAAGGTACAGCGCAGAAATGAGTTAAAATGTTCACTATTCCAAAGTTTTTCCCATTTATCCTAAGCACGGATGAAGAAGGAGATAATGGAGGCGGTGAATCAGAAGAAGTTGATGATCTTGGAGTTCCTTATACGGCTCCAGAGGCTACAGATTCTTCTGGTAATGCTGAGGTAGAAATAAATCCAGCATGGAACGCACTTCTAGAGAATATCCCAGAAGATAAGCGAGCTAATGCACTTCCCATTCTTAAGGAATGGGATGGAAACTTCTCCAAGGTACAGTCAAAGTATGCACCTTATAATCCTCTTCTGGAACATAACGTTTCTATGGAAGAGATTAATAATGCTTTCAAGTTCGCTAATTTGGTTAATGTAAATCCAAAAGCACTATATGATGAACTTGGAACTAGGTTCGGCTTTGGACAGGGCCAAAAGCAGGAGGAAAAGGATAATAAGGAAGTATCAGACACTGATCTGGAACTTCCTGATATTACCAAGCATCCGCAATTCCAGCAGATGCAACAGGCTGTCGAGGCATTCCAACAGCAAGCTCAACAGGAACAGCAGAGACAGCAGGAAGTTCGTATCCAACAGGATATAAATAACGAATTTGTCCAGTTGCAACAGGAACTAAAAGTCAAAGATTTCTCTCCAAAGGTAAAAGCTGAAATACTTCGTAGAGCGGCTATCACTGGGGATATTACCGGAGACTATAGTATCAAAGCTGGGTACAGAGATTATGCTAACTTTGTAAATGAAGTTCGTAACTCTAGAGCTAATAACAGCGCTCCCCATGTAATGGGAGGTACTGGAGCTCTACCTGCTAGTGGTAAGCCACTTTCAGAACTGTCTGACGATGAGCGCGCTGCGCGTATCGTCGCATTTCTGGAGGCGTCCAATAAAGAACAATAAGAAGGTGAAAAATGTCTCAGACTCTTACTACCTTGGCTCCTATTCTTAAAGAAGTATATGAGGGTGGTGTAACCCCTCAGTTGAATGACCGAGCTAAGGCATATCAACGTATTAAGAGTAACTCTAAAGCCGCTCAGAAATGGGGCGGTAAATATGTCAATCTTACTATTCACGTAGCTCGTAACTCCGGTATCGGTTCTCGTAATGAGCAGGAACCTCTTCCGACAGCCGGTTATCAGGATACTCGTGAAGCCCTAGTACCTATGCGCTACCACTATGCCACCGTGGGTATCACTGGACAGGCTATTGAACTAGCTAATAGCGATTACCAGACTTTTGCTGATTCCCTTAACTTGGAAGTCACAAAGATCAGAACTGACGTTCAAAAAGAACGTAACCGTCAATTCTTCGGTACTAACCTAGGTACTCGTGCTACTTGTACTGGTGCCGTTTCCGGTCAGACTGTTGCAGTGGATTCTGTTAAACAGTTGGATATGAACGGCGTTTACGACATTATGGTCGGTGTTACCAATACTGTCCGTCAGGGTCCTATTACCATTACAGGTATTAACGCAGCTACTTTGGTAGTTACCTTTACTGGTACTCCCACTGGTATTACTACGAATGATATTTGGGTTCGTAGGGGATCGTATGGCCGGGAATGGGGTGGCCTCGGTACTATTATCGACGATACTGCGGTATTACACTCTTTGGATCCAGCTACTGTTCCTATTTGGAAGTCTGAACTAAAGACTTCTGCTGGCTCTGTTTCCGAACTTATGTTCGTTCGTATGGCTGACCGTATTTACGATAATGACGGAGAAACTACCGTTATTTGGAGTACTCTAGGCGTACAGCGTGCATGGTTCTCTTTGCTTACCTCTCTTAAGCGGTTTAGTAATACCACTAAGTTTGAAGGTGGCTTCTCTGGGGTTGCATTTCAATCAGCTTCTCAGGGTGAACTCCCTATGATTCCTGATAATGACTGCCCGGCGGGTACTGCACAGTTCGTGAACGAAAAAGCTCTTACCATTTACGATAACGGTAATTATAAGTTCATGGATCGTACTGGTAATATGTGGCGCATGCGCCGCGAATCCACTGGCGACTATGACGAGTACTACGCTACTCTTTACCAGTACTCGGAAATCGGTACTAACCGTCGTAACACTCACGGTAAAATTACCGGTATTACTGAGGACTCTCCTTCGTAAGATAATTAAAAACCTAAAGATAGGGAGTAGGGGTATTCCCTGCTTCCTATCTTTATGAGTAAAGGAAATATAAAATGGCAACCGAAGATACCTCAATTACCGACTATGATCGTTCGCAATCCGAAACTAGGCGTTTGCGCACTAATCTCCCAACAGCAGCAGCAGCTTCCGGTGCTGGTACTTCTCCTCCTGCTCCGGTAGTAGCTTCTACTAATTACGATTCCAAGGGACGTATTACTTGGGGAACCGGTACTTCCACTGCGGCAGGTAACCAAGTAACAGTTACTTTTAGTAGGGCCTATGCTAAAGCTCCTGTAGTTATGCTTACTCCTAGCAACACTGCTACTGCACAGTTGAACCCTTGTGTTCTTTCTGTGGGAGTTTCGTCTTTCATTATCGGTCTTGGTGCGGCTCCTGCTGCTTCTCAGGCTAATACTGTCTACTCTGTGGACTACCTTGTTGTTCCTGTATAGGAGTAATTAAATGGTTAATATTCAGGATTATTCTATATTTAGTCCTTTTAGTTTGCAGGAAGGACAGTGGTTATCCTCTATTCCTATCTCTACTAAACAGATTGGTGCTTTTGTTAATAAACTTAAAAAAGCTACTAATAGTGCCGTAATAACGGCACTAGGAGATTCGACCGGTGCTTCCGCAACTGGATGGCTTATAAAACTTTTTAGAGATAAAATAGGTCTATCCTTTCCTTCATATACTGTTCAATCCAGAGCTTGGTCTGATACAGACCAGAAATATGCAGATGCTACTACTTTGCATCAAATTGGTACTCTAGGAGTACGGCGTTTCGCCTGTTCCGGAGCAAGTACTGATAGATTCTTTACAGTTCCTGATAGCGCTGCCACTTCCCCTGTGGGGGATATAGATGTTCGATTTAAGGTAATGATTCCCGATGTAGTACTTGGATTTACGCTAGGCGGTAAGTACGATACTGTTACTAATAACCGTTCATGGTTTGTGCAGGTAAATGCTACAACTGGTACGCTTAGTTTATTTTTCTCCACAGACGGGTTGGCAGGTACTCAGGTTACTAGAACTTCTACGGCAGGGCTTCCTGCACAAGCTATAGGAGTTCCTGTCTGGATTAGAACTACTTTGGATGTAGATAATGGAGCAGCAGGACATACTGTTAATTTCTACTATTCGACTGATAATACTAACTGGGTTGCAATAGGGGCTCCTGTAGTTACAGCAGGTGTAACTTCCATATTCGATTCTACGGTAGCTACTCAGTTTAATAGTCGTGGCGGTGCTGGAAATACTGCCGCAGCTATTGAGTATTATGCTTTTCAATTATTCAGTTCTCTTGTAGCCGGATCACGGCCTGTAATTGATTTAGATACTGCTTTTTGGAACGGTTACGGCTCTAATCTACGGGCTGGAGGTTCTAATATTGCTCAATATACTGATTTTGTAGGCAATACCGTGCAAATAGATGGAACCGGCCAAACTGGTGCTATGGTAGGTTCTCCTACTTTGATTCTTCTTAACGGAAGTGTCTCTGGTCAAGCTATAGCTTATAGTAATGATGTGACACGTTTTCCTAAACAAACTCCAACTCCTTCTGATCTAGCAATTATTAACTACTCACATAACGAAGTAAGCACTGTATTTTATAGAACAGTATATAAGCAATTGGCCGATGCTATAATAGCAAAGTGGCCTGACGTAGGGATTATCGCTACAGCGCAGAATCCTAGAAAATCTCCTGCTGCTAATATTACTGAACATGCGATCCGAATTGATCAGGTAAATGCATTGGCCGCCTCTCAGGGCTATGGACTTGTAGATTCTTACAATACTCTTGCCCCTCATATGGAACTTGTCTCATCTGACGGTATTCATCCCACAGATATAGGTTATGACACTATAAGTAATAAAGCCTATGGACTGTTTAGTCCTTGGTTATAGGAGTTAGATTATGAGAAAGATTGCGCTTTTTTCTGTGGGTGTTCTTTTATTGGCAGGATGTAACGTCCCTCCAACTTACGGGCAGCTTAATTGTGATCCTAAAGTAGGTAATGTAACCACTTGTAGAGCTACTGAGTTGCCTATTCCTACTGTAACTAATACGGTAACTGTAACGGCTACTCCTACTCCTACTCCTACTCCTACTCCTACTCCTACTCCTACTCCTACTCCTACTCCTACTCCTACTCCGGGTAATCCGGTTCCGGTAGGGATAGTAGGTACTTGGAATTTGATGTTTAATGAGAACTTTGATTCATTGAACCGAACGGTATGGACTCCGTACTGGTTTGGAGATTGTGTATCCGGTTCTATTATGAATAAAGTCCAGACCTGTTCTAGCAATGTAAGTATAGTAAACGGAGAAGCAGTTATCCAGCTTTCCGATGCTATTCATGGCGGTCTACTTTCTTCTAATCCTAGTGACGGAGTGGCTGGGCATACTGGCTTTGCTTATACCTCTGGGGTAGTAGAAGCTAGAGTATATTTTCCTGGTACTTGTGCTACTCGTATAGATAACTGGCCCGCATGGTGGACTACGGGACAAAGCTGGCCGGGAACGGGTGAAATAGATATTGCAGAACCTCTTTCTGGAGTTATGAGTACCAATTATCATTCATCTTCATTTAACGTCAACCATACTGTCTCAGGATGCTGGGCAGGGGACTATCATACTTATGCAGTACAGCGCCAAATAGGCCATAATAAGATTTTCTTTGATGGTATTCAGGTATACGAATACGATACTTTCGATAATAATGCTCCACAGTATTTTGTATTGAATGTAGGCTACTCTTCCGGTAACCAAACTTATGGCGATGCCGGTGCAGTAAAAGTTGACTATGTTCGGTATTGGCAATAACTTCTTTACTTACATAGAATCCTATGTAATGATATTAGAGAGGGGGAGATTATGGAAATCCCATCATTTTGGTGGCAATTACCTACACCAATTCTTTTGATAGTACTTATATCTTTTGGGGTCTTTGTCACCAGACGGGAAAATAATAATATGAAAGAGTTGATGGTCTATTTTAGAGAGTTAAATTCTAAAAAAGACGGTGTAATTGCTGACCAAGCAGAAGCCTTAAAAGCTTATAAAGAACTGGTACCGCCCATAAAAGCATTAATAAAGGTCTCCAGAGAAAAGGTTTCGGAGGATAAGGATGTTCCGTAAGAAAGAAAAAACAGCCTTAACTGAGCAACAATTGGCAGAAAAAGAACGCATTGACAACTTGAAGAAAGCTTCGGAGAGAGAACGCAAAATAGCTCTCCAGTTTCTATTAGCTTTTCGCCCAGAAAAAGAACGCAATGGGTTTGTAGAGGATTTTAGAAAGGCTATTGGCGACACCCATGGACAGTGAAACCTATATTAAAATCTATATGATCTTTATGCAGATACTTGCCGTTGAGGCTCTTATAGTGTGGATTATGTTCTCATTTGGCGCTCCTTGGTATAAGTATCAAGCTGGATGGACTATTTGGGGCTTGCTTGGGTCTATAACGCTTATTCTATCAGTTTTTGTACTTAGAGTTATTTTTGGAGAATTTCCTTTTAGGCGGGAACTAGCGACAATAACTCTGCTTCTTCTTCCTATTGCACTTGGTTCTGTGGGAATTAGTATCTACTGCACTCGTAGAAAACAAATACAAATAAAGAAATTAGCGGAGTTTGAGAAAGCTGTTAAGGAAGGAGAAAAATGACATTATACGGATTCGACGTTTCCAGTGCTCAGCGTGGTTTGGATGTTGGAACACTTCCAGCGGATTATGTGATCATAAAATGCACTGGTGGTATTGGGTATCTGAATCCTTTCTTCCAGCAACAGCTTGCATCTGCCAAGTCAGCAGGTATGCGGACGGCGCTTTACCATTATGCGGGAGACTATAATCCAGGATCTGCTGCACAGGAAGCTGAATGGTATTTACAGAATGCTTTACCTTATCTCGACGGTACTGTAATTCCAATTCTAGATTGGGAGGAAGGAGGCAATCCAAACGTAGACAATGATAGCTACGCATTGGAATTCTGCAACCGAGTACGGGATTCCTCAGGTATTAACCCAATGGCTTATGCAGATATGGCACATATATTCCACTTAGCGCCTTGCTATAACTCTGGAGTACCTATTTGGGTAGCGGCATATACACTAGGGTATACTCGTATTGACGGATATACAGTACCACAAGGTCCTATAGGGAATACCTATGGAATAGTTCCGGTAATGTGGCAGTTTACATCAAGCGGATATTTACCGGGTTGGGACAGAGGACTTGATCTAAATATTTTTTATGGGGACGGTGCTGCATGGGACCAATTAGCCGCTAAGAATGGTATTATTATCCCACAAGGCGATACAACAGGAGACGAAATGACACCGGAACAGATGTATGAATTGAAAGTATGGACTCAGACGGTAGCTAATGAAAACGCCGATAGGGTTATTAACGATAACCGTGAAAAGATTACAGCAGCAAAAATTGAAATACTTCAAGCTGTAGCTAAGGTTAGTCCGGTTATTGGAAATTTCAGTGTTTCTGGAACGCTGGCGATTACGGATGAACAGAATACCTCTTAAAGTAGCTATAGTAGCTGGGCTAGAGCTTGGCTTTACTGTGGGTTTTGGTTTATTTACCTATTATACTTTAAGAGCAATAGGTGCTATTACTGCAAATAAGAACTGGCAAGGATTTAGAGCATTATGACTCACACTAAAAACAATAAACTGTGGACTCAGACCGCACAGCATGTTGCCATGGCTCAGTGGATGCTGGATATGGCTCAAGAGGTTAATGACAAGTATCCTAATCTCAATCTTTCTTGGATTCCTCCGGAAGATCGAGGTCCAGAAGATGATAGGCCCTTCGCTATTGTACAGATAGACAGCGATGGATATACTATTGACGTTATTAAACGGCTATCTACATTTGAGTTTCATCCTTCTTTTATCTTTAACTGGTTATATGACCATGATTCCCAGCGTGTAGATGTTTGGGACGCTTATATGAAACAGCTTAAAAAAGAGGAAAAAGAGCGTCAGGATGTAGTGACTGAGCATGTCTTTAAGATCGCTGATCAATTCCAGCATGTAGTTAAATCCCCGCTTCATACTTATCGTATCAATGGTCATAAGGTTGGAGCCGAGAATGAAGCCCCTACGATAGGATTGTTCGATGCCACTGATTAATGGAAAAGAACCTTGGGAAATTAAAAAAGCAGAAAATCTCCCTTATAAAGTAAAAGGAACTGACGTAGTAGGGCCTCTTGCAGAAGCTGGAGCTAAAAACCCTCCTAAAGCTAATAAGCCTATGGATTGGAGTTCTTTGGATAAAACTAAAGGAACTCCTTCCGAGGATAAGAATGGAGTTAGGCGTAAAGCTTTACTGGATATGCTATCAGAGTATAATAAGGGGACCTAATGGTAGTCGAGAGGATTAGTAAGATAGCTACAGATGTAATTACTGCGGTAAAGCGCCAATTCGGTGATACTTCGGGCGTACAGGTAAATGATGCGCATATCTTTGCTTGGATAAACGATGCTCAGCGGGAAATAGTAAAAGAAAATCCTGAACTAAAGCAGACCCTAGTCCAACTTAATGTGATATCTGGAACTGCTACTTATGCTTTGCTTACTGCTATTCCTGATATTCTCATTGTACACTCAATCCATTATCGAGGCCATATACTTCAAAATATGTCCTTTGTCGAGGCGCAAGAGTATATTATCCGAAATGATACAGCTTTCCCACAACCAAGCGGTGAACCGGTTATTTGGTATGAGTATGCTGGAACATTGACTCTTTGGCCTACCCCTCAGACTTCCTATACAAATGGGCTTACTGTTTATTATAGTGAGGTACCTGTTGCCGTCTCCGCTGTAGGCAATAGTCTTGATCTTCCCGATTCCTATTTCAATACGACTGTTTCATATTGCATGTGGAAAGCTTATGAAATGGACGAAAACTTCTCAGCCGCTCAACAGATGATGCAACAATTCGGAGAATCTGTAACTAGGTTATCTAACAGGACAAGGTCTGAGGATAATCGCTATCCTACTATTACTTTGCTTCCAGAGGATAACCTATATGGCTAAGTCCAGCCCCACAGCAACTAAATCTGCTGTACAGATAGGTCCTCTTTCAGGAGGGCTGAACAATATATCCAAAGCTGGAGAAGCTAGGGATGCCGAAGTAGTTGAGCTTATTAACCTCGAAGTATCCCTGGATCAATCCCTAACTTCCCGGCCTCCTATTGAGGCTATCCCTAACTCGACGCTCCCTTCTACTAATACTATTGGTTGGGAAGTTCTTGGGATCTATAGAGTTACCTCTTCCCAATGGTATCTTATTGTAACTCTGCCTAAAGACGGTACTACTAATACTGATACTACGGTTAGAGCTTATCTTAATGGGATAGTGGGAGTCGGAGAGACTATCACTACAATTAAACAATCTGTGGGCATCGGTAACCGTGTAACTTCGATGGTGCAGTTTAACGATACCTTGTACTTTAATGTAAATTTTGGAGCCACTGATACCGGTTTTAAGTGGAAAACAGGCGACGCTCTTGGTGGCACGGCTATAGCCACCATGCCTAAAGGCAGCGTAATGCTTACATGGAAGAGCCGTATTTGGATTAGTGGTACAGCAGAATCTACTAAAGGTGATAGGGTATTCTTCTCTACTATCGACGGAACTGGTACACATCCTGATACTTGGGGAGTAGCAGAGTTCTTCGATGTAGAACCCGGAGCCGGTGGTTTTGTTACAGCTATGATTCCCTCTTTTAATAACCTTATTATATTTAAAGACGACGGAACATGGCGCTTCTCTTATGCAGCTTCTCCGGCTTCGGGACAGGTTGAGAAAATATCCGGTTCTGTAGGATGCGCAAGTAAACGTTCAGTAGTAGACTTTGAAAATTATATGTACGTCTATGATCAAGGTAGAGTTTATGAGTTGGTAAATTCTAGCTTTACTCAGGTTAATAGATTTGTATTGTTTTCTGAGGACGATATGGGCGTTGATTCCAGCGCGCCTGATATCGAGATGTCTGTAGTTAATCGTCGGTTGCTTGTTAGATATTTTAATGCTGTATACTGTTTTTCTGTGGACACTAAAGCATGGAGTCAATGGAGAACTTATAATGGAACTCCGGGTAGATTTCTAGAGCTTCCTGCCGATTCTCAAAGTACCTCTCCATCTAAATTTATAGCGGCCTCTAAAGGTTTAACTCAGTCTATATCGGCTAACTTGATTGTCGATTCAAGTTTTAATGATGCTATAATTAAAGCCGCACGTGCTGCTATAGTTGGCGGTACTGTCACTTATAGCGGAAACTCTGCTACTCTTAGTACAGCTACGCCTCCTGCGTCTATGCTGCTAAATAGCACCGGAGTAAGTACTGATTATGATTTTCCGGTATCTACCGGTCAACAGTTTCAGTTCGATTTTACTATATCCGCTATTACAGGTACTACTATAGTAGATATTAAATATCTTATAACCGATGGGACTACTTCAACTTCTTCTTCTGCTAGCTATACTACTACTGGGCTAAAGACTTCTTCGTATACAGCACCTGCGGGGGCTATATTATGTACTGTAGCTATCCGTCAATCTGCTTCTGGCTCGGTTACTTTTAATAGCCCTTCTTTTATAAGAAAAAGTGTCACTGCACCGTTTAATTTGATGAGAATTACAGATACCTACCCTTCTCAAGCTGCAGCTTTGGAATTTATAGAATGCAGTTTTCAGACTAAATCCTATGACTATCGAACTCCTGGTAACTTTAAACACTTGTTCTGGGCTGGTATTGATATAAAGACATTTGAGAAAGTATATACCGAAGCCCGTCCGGTAAGTACAGTAGGAACTGTTCTGTGGGGAGATTTAGAAGCATATACTTGGACACAGCTAGAACAAGGTACTTGGAATAACCCTCTATCTTGGTTGACTTCTGTATTTGCTATATTCAACATCTTAAATGCCGATGATGTTCAGTCTGAAAATGGTCGATATTTTAAGAAAATAGCCGGAGCTATGCGATTTAGGCAAATTTCCTATAAACTAAAAACTTCTACTTTCGGTAATGCAAGTACAGGCCCAGTTAAATTTTTCAGCTTAACTTCATATGTCAGTATAAAACAAAAAGTTGTTGACAGTTCCACATAATAGTAGGTAGAATCAATTATGAGCACGTATGGTATTAATAAAATGTATAACCCTAATGTGCCGGGGACGAATGCGAATTCCTATGCGACGGGTAATAGAGTTTATAACGGGACTTCCCCTAGTCCTCAAGTTGGCCGTGGCAGTGTTAACCCTGCTGGCTATGCTAATAGGGATAACCAAGCTAATGTCAGAAGGAACCTCCTTCTCCAAATGGCAAATCAATATGGACAAAGGAGCGTATGAAATGGGAATAAATCCACGTCAGGCTGACTATTATGCTAGTAAGACTACTCAACCGGCTATATCTGCTCCTAATGCCCCTTTGACGTTTGATCAACCTGCTGTATCTACTTATAACCCTAATACTGGATATACGCCTTGGTCAGGTACTCCCACAGGGCCTAATGTATATAGCTATCAAGGTGCTACTTATCCCGCTGCTCAGCAGAATTTTGTTCCACAACAGCCCTCTCCGATGGACTTTCAACCTACTCCTGATGTGCCCGCTGGGCCCGCTGCGGGTGGTCGAACTGAATATAATTCGTTTAACCCACAGCAACAGGAAGCCGCTAATAATGCTTGGCTAGGCGGAGATTCTGATTACACTGCTCAAATGGGCGCTTATCAGAGAGCATTGGAAGATTTTATCGGTCGTATTACCGGTCAAATTCAAAACTATCAGACCGACGCGGAAAGTGCTATCGGTACTAATAAGCAAAATGAACTTATGTCCAGTAACTCTTTGGGCGAAGATTTTGGTTCTAGAGGTCTTATTAATTCAGGCATGTTCGGTACCGCTCAGGATAGACTTGGTCAACGTTTTGCTCAAGGTAGAACTAATATCGAAAAGAATCGCGATACTAATGTACTAGCTAAGAGAGGCGAGCAGGCAGACTATACGGCTGAAAATGCAATAGGTCAGCAAAATGCCCGTCGCGCGTCTCTTTTGAATATGGCTAATCGACAGAATCTTATAGACCAAGGAGCTTAGTATGCCAAGGTATCAGGACTATTATGATCCTGCTCAACCTTTTGGTCCTAAAGGTCCTCGTTATCCTTTTTTGGATCCTAATGCAAAAGAAGAGCAGAAACAGGCTC
>WNFZ01000492.1_pt1 | contig 45500 bp, 48 predicted proteins | sample 5400081 | NCBI WGS metagenome assembly WNFZ01 (sample SAMN13153365, study PRJNA577476) | soil metagenome | isolation source: 80 cm soil or saprolite under grassland replicate 1 | place: USA:California | collected 2016-06-15
TCAGCCACAGCTTCGCGCTGATCGATCTGCTGCCCTACGGGCGGCAGGAGGAGTGGCAAGACTCACCCGAGGGCTGGCCGCAGTCGCCCACCTACACCCGGTGGGCCAGCTCCCAGGACATCGCCGCGCTCTACGGGCCGGATGCGTGAGGACGCGACCTGCAGGCGGAGACAGACGTGGCATGGGCGAACCCGCTGCAGCTAAGTGGGTGGCCCCGTAAGTTCGTCGGGGGTTGAGTTCGGGTCACGGGTCTGGTTCGTGGCCGAGCCCGGCGAGGTGGATGGTGCAGGCGGTGTCGAGGGCCTCTTGCGGGGTGCCGGCGGGGAACCCGGTGCGCAGGACGGAATCCTCGTAGCGGTCGCGGGCGGCGGAGTAGATCGCGAAGCCGAAGGAGTGGGCCGAGCCGCCGTAGCGCAGGCGGCATAGCGGGATCTGCTCGCCGTCTGCGAGGACGCCGCTGATGTAGGCGAAGGCGCCGCGGTAGGTGACCTCGACCCGTTTGAGCTGGGGCCAGTGCGTTTCGGCGTGGTCGAGCAGCCGCAGCGTGACCGAGCTTTTGGTGGAGGCGGGGATGGCGGGCATGGCCTCATTGTGCCGCGCGGGATCGCTGCTGCCGGTTATGATGCCCGGCCGGGAGCGGGTTTCCTGTGATTGCCCGGGAGCCGCCGATGCCGGCATTACGCGCCGTGCCGGTCACGCTGACCGCCGCCGAGCGCAAGACCTTGAAGAAGCGTGTCCGGGGGGCCAAGACGGCCTGGCGGGACCGGCAGCGGGCGCAGATCGTGCTGCTGGCCGCCCGGCGCTGGCCGACCGCGGCGATCGCCGGCCGCCTTTCCATCGCCGAGGACACCGCCCGCAAGTGGCGCGGCCGGTTCGCCGCCCGCGGCCTGGACGGGCTGGCCGATGCGCCCCGGTGCGGGCGGCCGCGGCGGATCAGCGCGGCTGAGCGGGCCGCGATCTGCTCGCTGGCCTGCCAGCTTCCCGCTGCCACCGGGGTGCCGCTGTCCCGCTGGACCGGGCCGGACCTGGCCGCCGAGCTGGCCAGCCGCGGCCTGACCGGGCCGGTCTCGGCGTCCTCCATCCTGCGGATCCTGGCCGAGCACCCGATCAAGCCCTGGCAGTACCGGTCCTGGATCTACCCCCGCGACCCGGACTTCGCCGCCAAGGCGAAGGTGATCGTGGACCTGTACCAGGGCTACTACCAGGGTAAACGGCTGCGGCCGGGCGACCGGGTCATCTCGTCGGTTATCCGGGGTAACGAAGATCAAAGACGGTGTTGCCGCAGGTAGGGCTCTCACGTACGCGTCTGTGACGGGAAGGGCAAAAGCGGCATCGACGAGAGGCCGCAGCGGGATGAGCTCTGTTGTCGACTGCCCCGACGCCCGCTGGCAACCCCGGATTACGGTGGACGCCAAGCCCTCCATCCAGGCCCGCGGCCGCCGCCACCCCACTACTCCGCCCGGGCCCGGCCAGCCGGCCCGCGTCGAGCACGAATACCAGCGCAGCTGAGCGGCGGCGACCTGGCGCACGGTGCGGATGAATGCGTCCACCACAGGCTGGCCGCCATGACCATCCCAGGCCAGTGACATCACGGCCGGGGCGGCGTCGGGGACTTCGACGCTGGAGTAGGGAGCGCATCCGGGTATGGTCGGCATCCTCGGTGTCGTAGTTGCCTAGCGGCCCGCCGAACAGCACCGATTCCCCGGTGCGTGCGGCGCTAGCGGGGCTGGGGTGGGAGCGGCCCAGCCGCGGGTCGGCCAGCAGCCGCCGCACCTCCTGGTATCCGGTGACCAGCCACGCCTGGTCACCGGTGGCGGTGCGGACCCGGTGGACCGGGCCCTGGGCTGCAGCGCCCAAGTCCGTGGCCTCGAACACCCTGACGAAAGCGACCGGCCACACGACCATACTCCGGCGGGAGGCTGCCGGCCAGATCGCCGACCTCAAGAGTTGGTCCCGCGGAAACCTGCTGCTCATGTGCGGGCCGTCCCTGCTCGCGGCCCTGTCCGACCGCGGGCTGGTCGACCGGTACATGCTCGACGTCTCCCCGATCGCCCTCGGCTAGGGATCCACCTGTTCCGGGACATCCCGAGGCCGATCGCGTTGAGACTCGTGCGTTCGCGTCCTTTCCCTCGGGGGTCAACCTTCACGTCTACGAGCCGCGGTATGACACAGCGGCTCGGCATGACCGGCCGACCAACGGGCACACGCCACCCGGGCGGCAGGCTGCTGACGCGGAGCCGCCTGACGTGAAGCTCGGTTGAGCATGCCCGCGGCCGCTCGTCATCCATCCTGGCACGGCTGCCGTTGTCCAGGTGTTACCTCGCCGGGGTCCGGTTCGACAGTGCTATGACGCGACCGCCACCTTGCCGGGCGCTTTACGCGCATGTTCCCGTCCCGGTCTGTATCTGAACGGTATTGAGCCGCTCCGTACAAGTGGGCGAGTTCTCTCGCATCATCGGCGGTAGTGACGCACTTTCCGGGCACGCCCGCCGCCGCCTCAACTGCCCAGGCGTGGAGGTGGCCGATGAACGCCATCTTGTACGGCAATCTCAGTGTCGAGATCGCCAGCCGCCACGGAGCGCGCATTACGCGCATGACGCTGCGGCAAAACCCCTTTGACCTGCTCCACCAGCGGCGCCCTGAAGCGCTGCCAAGGCAGCCGATCCTTGGCCGGGAACAGCAGTTGGCCGATGCCCTGCGTGCCATCCAGCAGGGACGTCCCATCGAGTTCCATGCCGGCTGTGGTTACGGTAAGACGACGCTTCTCCAGCACATCGTTGCCAGCGTGTCCGAGCGGTACAGCGCAGCCGGCTGCATCTATCTGCGAGCGGACCGGGATCGCGTCGAAGACCTCTTACAGCAGCTGGTGACCGATCTGTACAGCTCGGACCAGCCGGTCAAGCTCACTCCCGGTGAGTGCGCGCAGCTGCTGGGCCAGGCGGGCCTCATCATCGCTGTCGACGACGCCCCCGCCGATCCGGCGCAGGCTGGCTATCTGCTCGATGTCCTTTCCGGATGCACCCTGGTGATCGGCTCCGCCCGCCGGGTCCCGGTTCGTGGGGGCAGTTCGCATGATCTGGCCGGGCTGCCGGTCAACGCTGCGCTCTCGCTGCTCGCAGCTGGCCTGGGCCGACCCCTGACCAGTCAGGAACTCCCGGCCGCACAAGACCTGGTGGCCGCGGTGGGCGGCCAGCCGCTGCACCTGAAGCAGGCTGCGGCTCTGGTGAAGGATGGCTCGCACTCCATCGCGTCGCTGGCCCGGCAGGCGGCAGCCGACCCCGCGGCGCTCGACCGGCTCAGCATGGGCGCCCTGACCGACCGCGAGCGGCGCGCGCTCGCGGTCCTCGCCTTCGCCGCCGGCGCCCTGTTGCCGGGCGAAGTCGTGGATGTCATCGGACAGGTCGCCCAGCTGGGTGAGTGCCTCCAGCTGCTGCACCGGCGAGGGCTGGCCGAGCAGCGCCACGACCGGTTCGGCCTGCCCATCTGCAAGGCCGAAAGCTATCGCGCGATGCTGCTCGGTGACCTCCAGCTCGGGTCCTCGGTGGCCGGGCTCTGCAACTGGCTGGCCACCAGGGACCCGACCGCCAGCGAGTCTCTGTCTGGGGCTAACGCGGCACTTGCCATCATGGAATTCGCCGCCGCGCGCAGGGACTGGATGGCTGTCGTCCAGCTCGCGCGCGCCGCGGAGCAGATCTTGTTCATCGCCGCGCGGTGGGAGGCCTGGCACCACGCCCTCAGTCAGGGACTGGCAGCGGCCAAGGCATCGTATCCCGCCGCGGCTGAGGCGTTCTTCTCCCACCAGCTCGGCAGCCTCGAACTTTGCCTAGATCACGCGGACGAAGCGTCGCGGCTGCTGCGGCACGCGCTTGCCCTGCGTGAGCAGGCGGGCGACCGCGACGGCGCCGACCTCACCCGGCAGAATCTGCAGTTGCTCGAGCTGCCCCCTGCTCCGGCAACCCCCCGGCCCCGCGTGCCGCGCCCCGTCGCGACCGCGCTGATCGCTGTCCTGACCGTGCTGGGGCTCGTCGTCGGCGCGGCGGCAATCGCGGGCGCCGCAGGGGGCGGCGGACCTGGCTCTCCCGCCCCACCACCGAACAGCACGGGCACCGGCACCCGCCCCGGCACGAGCAACGGCACGGGCACCAGCACGGGCAACCAGGTGGCCGTGCCGGACGTCATCGGGCAGACCCAGGACCAGGCGACGGCCGCACTGGAGCACGCGGGGCTGACCGCTGCGCCCACGACCACCAGCAACTGCAACAGCACCGACAACGGCAACGTGGTGACCCAGAACCCGGCCGGCGGCGCATCGGCTGGCAAGGGCTCCAGCGTCACCATCACCGTGTGCAGCCCCACCCCAGTTGAATAATTTCGTGACGCGAGGTGCCTTCGACCAGTCACCCCTGGTCAGGCGGGCACGGCGCCCGGCCTGCGGTGCTTCAGGCCGTCAGCGTAATCCTCGAGGTTCATCAGCAGGTTACGGGCCTGCTGGGTCACCCACTCGCCCGTGGGATACGCGGTGATGCCCGCCAGGTGCACACGCCGGGTGCCGTACTCGATGAAGAACACGTACAGCCGCCGCAGGAACACGGTGCCGGCGTGGAAGAAGTCCGCGGCCAGGATCGTCGTGGCCTGCCCGGCCAGGAACGCCCGCCAGGTCTCTCCGGCCCGCCTAGGTGCGGGGTCGATGCCTGCGTCTTTGGGGATCTTCCACACCGTCGACGGCGCGACCGCGTGGCCCAGGCCGGGCAGTTCGCCGTGGATGCGCCGGTAGCCCCAGCCCGGGTTGTCGTGTGCCATCTCGAGCACCAGCGCACGGATAGCCTGCACCGTCCGGGGCCCGCGGGTAGGCCCACCGCCGTCTGACCAGGTCGGCGTGCCAGCGCAGCAGGGTCCGCGAGGAGACGATCAGGCGCACCTGGCGGACGCGGCCCTTGGGCAGCAGCCGGGCCAGCGCGGCCAGGATCGCCCAGTCAGCCCACGACAGCCTCGGTACCCGGGCATGGCGCTGGAGAACGGCGACCTGATGGCGCAGGATGAGGATCTCGGCGTCTTTGGCCCGGTCGGAGCGTGCGAGCAGAGCAAGCCAGCCGAACACGCGGAGCACCGCCATGTAGGCGAACCGTAGTGACACGAGAACTGACAGTGCCTGACCATGAGACGCTCGCGCAGCAAATTCGCTAGCTCACTCGCCCAAGAGACCAGGTCAGCGACAGTGACAGGCTAACTTTATGAACCCCTCGCACGACAGCGAAGACCAGGTCAGCGACAGTGACATCGTTATCGGCACCCACAAGGTGCTGAGCATGCGAGTGCACGAGGGCCGGGGATCGGTCGGGGAGCTGGACGGCGGCGAGCGCGCTGCGCATTCGCTGGCTGGCACCGGTCCACCCCGCCGACTTCGCCGCCGTGGCGGTCGCCACGCTCACCCGCGACGAGCACGCCGGCAAGGTTTACATCGTCACCGGCCCGGCATCCCTGACCCACGCCGAGCAGATCCGCCTCATCGGTGAGGCACATGGCCGGCCGCTGCGGTTCGAGGAACTTGACGAGGCCGCGGCGCGTCAGGCGATCAGCCCGTACGCGCCCGCCGACGTACTTTTCGAAACCTGGCAAAAGCACCTGGCGACGCCCGCACCGGTCACCAGCACGATCGAGCGGGTTACTGGCCGGCCACCGCGGTCTGTCCAGCAATGGGCCGCCGACTACCCGATCTGAGCTGCATACATACCGCAACGGCCGCACCCGCAATCGGCGGGCGCGGCCGTTGCCCGCCGCCGAACGTCACACTCCACCCGGCCGTCTCGTCCCTTAGGTAATGGGCAGCTTGGTTATCGAGCCGACCCAGCCATAGTTCATCAAGGTCGGAAGGAATACATGATGAAGCTACGGAATGTGATGTTCTCCGCGCTGCCCTTGCTGGTGCCCTTGCTGCTGGTCCCCGCCAGTGCCAACGCCTCCACCCTGGAGTCTGGGACTGGCAGCTTCACCGCAACCGGCGATATCATCAGCGTCAAGCACGTCGACGGCAACACGATCGTTACTGCGACCGAGGTCCAGCCCCTTACTGGCGTGCTCACAGGCGTCCGCGTGGCAGAGGGCATCACCATCTTCCACGCCAATGGCACGTTCGAGGCCCACGACACCGGAACCTTCACCGGTACCGTGGACGGCAAGACGGGCACCCTTACTATCAGCGGTGCTAGCTCCGGTGTCGGCAACACAGGCGACGGCACAATTGTGGGCTACAACGGCACTGGCGGTCTGGCGGGGCTGCACCTGCAGGGCACCTTCCAGCCGGTGATCACCGGTCCGACCACGGCTGAGGGCCCCATCCAGGTTCAGTACCATTTTGAGTCCTGACAGAACTGGCCGCAGGCTGGTGGCCTGGCGCCGGCGTTTTCAGTACGCGCCGTCGCCAGGCCGCGTGCGTGCCCCAGCACCGGCGGGCGCCCTGGAATCGCCTAATTGAGCGCGCCGGACCCGGTCGGCTGAGCGCGTGGCGTGGCGCGCCGGACTATTCATTCTGTCGCGCTAGAAGCTTGCGGTTGCTCTCAGGTTCTCAAAGATCCGCTGGGGTAGTACGCGATGGGCCTGAGATGGGGAGACCATCGGGCCCGGACATCGGGCTTGCGCATCAGTCGCAGCTGCTAACCTCGATTCCCGGTAAGGCAGTTTGACTGGGTGCCCTCTATGCGCGACATCGCTGACCAGGGCAGATGACCTGATCTCAATTAGTCTCGCTGAACGGACTGATCACGATCGCTGTGGCTGGATAGGTCGGTGCCGACCGACACGCAGCGGTGACCTCGCGATATCTGGAAGATCATCTGCGGACTGCATGCTGCGGCGCTACGGTTGGCTTGTGATCCCGGTCATGATCAGGTGACGTTCGCCCTGGTCGCCGCCCTCGGTATCCAAAGGGGTCTGGCGCGGCGACGGTTGTCTCGCCCGTGAACGTGATTTCGCCAGGGGATGGAAAGCGACCCGGATCCGTCTCCGTGAGATCAGCCGGGCTTCCCATGGTGCTCTCAGCCGGGCAAGATTCTGGGGAGTCCGAAGCGGGCCAGGACGCTGTTGTCAAAGCGTGTCATGGCGCAGATCTGGCGGCCGGCGAGGGTGAGGACGAGCAGCCCGTTGGCGTGGGCGACGCCGGCACGCGGGTCCTGGAGGTACATGCCGTAGGCGGGCTGGTGGTTGGCTCGGGTCGGGACCAGCCGGAAGGTGCGGCCCGGCCGGAAAGCGGTTGCTTGCAGGAACCGGGCTGCGAGCTCACGGCCTTGGTATTCGAGCGGAACCGGCGGCATGGCCAGCCGGACGTCGTCGGTGAGCAGGGCGACGACGGCGTCCAGGTCGCTGTTCTGGTAGGCCCTGGTGAGCCGGGTGATGAGTTCTTGCTCGGGGGCGGAGTTCGGTGCGGGGGGCGGTTCCTGTTGTCCCGGGGGCGGGAGCCGGTGCTGCAAGGTGGCGCGGGCGCGCTTGAGCGCGCTGGTTACCGACTCCTGGCTGCTGTCGAGCATCCGGGCTGCTTCGCGGGCGTGGAAGCCGAGGACATCCCGCAGGATGAGGACAGCGCGCTGGCGAGGCGTCAGGAGCTGCAAAGCCATGATGAAGGCCAGCGAGATGGCTTCGGTAGCCTCGTAGCGGGCTTCGGGGCCTGGTGCGCTGTCGGCCAGCCCTTCGAGGAGGACGTCGGGGTAGGGCTCGAGCCAGGAGATCTCGCCGAGCCGGGTGGGCTCGGGCAGGTCAATCCCGGGCAGCGGCCAGTCCGCCTGCGGGCGCCGGCTAGCCGATCGCAGCGCTTTCAGGCAGCTGCTGGTGGCGACCTGGTATAGCCAGGTCCGGATCGAGGCGCGTCCCTCGAATCCGCCCAGGCCCCGCCAGGCCGCGAGCAGGGTTTCCTGCAGCGCGTCCTCGGCGTCCTGGACGGAGCCGAGGATCCGGTAGCAGTGCACCTGCAACTCGCGCCGGTACGGGTCGATGAGCTGGCGAAACGCCTCGCCGTCTCCAGCCCGGGCCCAGGCAATCAGGTCTGCGGTCACCCCGCCACCCGCCCATCACCTCTTCCTTCGCGTCCAGCACCGCTCTCACCGGTATAGACCCCGCCCGGACAGCGAACTGGGCGGGTTGCCACCGCCCAGTCTGCACTGGGCGCGGGATCTGCCCCATCGACACGCAATTGCCGGCACCGGGCCGGCTGGACAGGAGGATCTGATCATGGCCACGTTCTTGTTCGCCTACCGCATGCCGGAGAACTACACACCCGGCCGTCCCGCCGCGATCGCCGCCTGGAGCGCCTGGTTCGAGAGCATGGGCGCCCATGTCGCTGAACGCGGTAACCCGGTTTATGACTCAGGCACGCTCGGGAACTGCGGGGCCGGCACCAGGCCCGCCGGTTACTCACTGGTCACCGGCGACGATCTCGAGGCGGCGGTGGCGCTTGCCAGGGGATGCCCCGTGCTGGCCGAAGGCGGCGGTGTCGAGGTCGGCGAGATCACCGTCGTAAACCCCAGCGACCGGCCGAAGGCGCGGGAGACGGCCGAATGAGTACGGGCATGTCCGCGCCGCGGCAGCCTCGGCTCGGCTGGACTCTCGGGCTGACCTCGGTGGCGTACTTCATGGTGGTGCTGGACTCGCTGGTCGTGATCACGGCGCTGCCGCGGATGCAGCATGATCTGCACGCCGGGCTGGCGACCCTGCAGTGGACGGTGAACTCCTACGGCATCGCGTTCGCGGCGGGCATCATCACCGCCGCCGCGCTCGGCGACCGGCTCGGCCGGCGCAGGGTCTTCATCGCGGGCCTGGTGCTGTTCACCCTCGCCTCGGCCGCCTGCGCCCTTTCTCCCAGCGCGTCCGCGCTGATCGCAGCCCGCGCCGTGCAGGGCCTCGGCGGCGCCGCTGTGCTGCCGCTCAGCCTGACCATCTTGACGGCGGCGTTCCCCGCCCAGCGCCGCGGCGCGATCGTCGGCATTTACGGCGGGCTCGCGGGCCTGGCCGTCGCGATCGGCCCGCTGGTCGGCGGCGCGGTCACCGAAGGGCTCGACTGGCACTGGATCTTCTGGGTCAACGTCCCGATCGGAATAGCCGCGAGCCTGCTGTCACGGCGGCGGCTGCCCGAAAGTCACGGCGCCCGAGCCCGGCTCGACCTGCCGGGAGTCGCCCTCATTTCGGCCGGCGTCGTCTGTCTTGTCTGGGGACTCGTACGCGCGGGCCAGGCCGGCTGGGGCAGCGCCGAGATCATCACCACCCTGGCTCTGGGCGCAGCCCTGCTGGGCGCCTTCTTCTTGTGGGAGAGCCGGGCGCGCGAGCCGATGCTGCCCCTGCGGCTGCTGCGCATCCAGGCATTCGCAGCCGGAAACGCGACAGCGTTCCTCATGTCCGGCGCAGTCTTCGCCGCCGGGTTTCTCGTCGCCCAGTACTTCCAGTTCGCGCTGGGCTACTCACCGCTGGCCACCGGCGTGCGGCTCCTACCCTGGTTCGCGACCCCCATGCTCATCTCACCTATCGCCGGCGCGCTATCGGACCGGATCGGACGCCGCCCCGTGATCGCTACCGGCCTGCTCCTCCAGGCGATCGGCCTCGGCTGGGTCGCCCTCAAGGCCTCGGCCGCAACCAGCACCCTAGAGCTCGTACTCGCACTCCTCGTTGCCGGTATCGGCATATCGATGGCCCTGCCAACGGTGCCGACCGCAGTCCTGAGTGCCGTCACCCCATCCGAGATGGGGAAGGCGTCAGGCATCAGCAACATGATGCAGCGCTTCGGCGCAGTCTTCGCGATCGCGATCGCCAGCTCAGTCTTCGCAGCCAACGGGCACCTCGGATCACCCGCCGGCGTCACCGACGGCTTCCGGCCCGCCATGGCCGTCTCCGCAGCACTTTCACTGCTCGGAGCCATCACCGCGCTGGCCGTGGTAACCCGGCGGCGCGAGCCCACCGCCGACCCAGAGCCCGCCAAGGTGACGATAGCAACCTAACCCGGCCCCGGAGTTCTCCCCGCGCCCGGGGAAGGCAGAGGTCCAGGCGACGGCGCCCGGCGATGGCCGGGCGCCGTCGTCCTGCGGCTCAGGCTCGCCAGTCAGAGCCACATAGGGACAGGAGCGAACCGAATAACGCAGCCGAGCATCGAGCGACAGGACACAACCCGCACAGAAACGGGCCATCTGCGAACGTCACGTTCTGGGACATGGCAACCACCCAGCCGCGCGTATTAGGCAGCGTTATGCGCGAAGCGCATGGCACAAGCACCCGGCGAATTCTCACTCTCCGTGAGAGTCAGTTTCCTGTCTGGCGGCCTGCCACAGGTATGCGATGGCCCGCAGCTGGCCTACGAAATCCTGTAATCACCCGGCCAGATCCCGTCCGCCAGGCGTCCGCACACAGCTGGCCACAGTGAGACACAGCCGGACCTAGCGGGACCCCACAGCCGGACCTAGTGGGACCCCGCGGATACCGGCGACAGGGCCGTGACCTGCGAGAACACCCGCCCAACGGGAGCGGTCCCCGATGCGCGATCCGCGCCCGCGCGGGGCCTCGGCGGCGTCGGGCGCAGGCCGCTGACCTGCCCGGATCTGGCCCACAACTGGCCCACAGGCACCGTGAACGGTCCCCGGAACCGCTCCCGGGCACACGTCAGGCCCGGTCCGCAAGCCGGGCCTGACCTGGGGTTTTGCGTGGCAGGTGTTGGGTTCGAACCAACGTAGGCGCATGCCGACGGTTTTTACATCGCATCAGACGGACCTCCTTCACAATCCTGCAAGCCGCTGATCTGCGCATTCGCGGCTACGGCGGGCCTGCACAGTGACGGCGTTCCGTCCAGGTTCCGCGCCAGCGGAACTCCGCCTGTGCGCCAGGTCCGGGTGTGAATGAACAGGTCCCTCGAATTGGCATGAGCAGCGGAAACTCCGCCCGAGCGATGCCTTATAAGGATAACGTCTCGCCCGCGAACCCGGCTGGCGCTGGCCGGAACGCCCACATGCGCCAGAACCCAAACCTTGTGCCCTACGATGAGCGTGCAGGAGGATCACTGAATCCCAGCCTCCGGCCTGGCGATGCCGTCGGCCTATCCGGTGATTAGGCCACGCAACCGCGGCCCTCATACCTGGTAGCGCCAGTTGTGCGTGCCGCCAGTGCGGCGTTTCGCCGAGCCGCCGACGGCGCTGGCCCGCGCGGTGGGCTGCGAGACACGCTGCGGGCTGCGGCGCCGGAAGCGAGCTCGTCGGTCTGCCGACGCAGCTGCCTCACTTCCAGCGCGGTGGCATCCAGGTCCGCGTCCCCGGTGTGGTAGTCGTATCCAGTGCCAGGCCCGGGCCTCGACTAGGCGCTCGGGAAGCTCCCCGGTGGGCACCTTTCCGGTGCGCTTCAGGTGCTTGTCGACGAGATAGGTGTTACCAGCATGCGCGCTGCCTAAGCACGCCGCGTCTTGCCGCCTGACCTTGCGCCAGGAGACAAGGACGACCAGCTACCGCCCTCGCTGGACTTGTCGGTTCAGCGGCGGAAGGTGCTCGGCGGCGTAATCGACGAATACCACCGGGCAGCGTAACTGATCTCATGAATCCCCAGATCAGGGCACCCTGCGATGCGTTTTTGAGACGGTACTGGGCGTCTGTGTCACTGAACCGGAGAATCCGGCGGCGGCAGCTGGAACGTCGTCGCGTCTTCAATGGATCCCACGCCCGTGACGGTCCCCAAAACCCGTCGACGGTCGTCCGGGACAGACCCGGAGATTACGCCGACCTCGTTGAGCACCTGGTCGACCTGCATGCCGTTCCCGCGGAGCTCCGCAGCAACCTGCTCGATCTTGTTCAGGTGATCGTCGTCGACAGTGACAGTGACAGCAACCATGACTTCCATCGTACGCCGCGGCGCCTGTCCTACAGCGGGGCCTGGACGAGCCCGCACCCCACGTCAACGGAGGGCAGCGGAAGCCGCTCAGCTTGCTGAGTGAGCGTCGTCCACAGATCACGCCCCTTGCGGCCCCGGGCCTGGCACCACAGCGCAGCGATGCCCGCCGCGTGCGGGGTGGCCATGCTCGTCCCCGAGATGCTGCGGTACTTCTGGTTACGCTGCTCCGGCCTCGGCTGGTTCCAAGCGGAGAACACCGCTGCTGCCCCTGGCGCGCCGGGCAACTCGCCAAAGCCATCCGCGTCCTGCAAACCCGCGAGATCGCCGGATGAAAAAGGCTCAGTGCATGAAAGCACCAGAAAGAGTTATGAGCGGGTCAGGACGATCATATGGTGTTGACTAGAGCGCCCACCACTTGTGGTACATGTGGTTGTTCGTGCCACGCGCAAAGACGTCGATCCGTCTGGGTCCCCAGGAAACAGCGCCAGGCTGGTCGTCGAAGATGCCGCCGAGCAGGTGCCACCCGCTCCACGTTCCAGCATGATTATGCACTATGTTCTTGTCGACCCATTTGTACCAGAGCGAGTTGTCGCCGCCCTTGGCGAAAGAGTCGAGCCGGTTGAGCGCCCATGACGCTACGGCCGGGGCGGCTGTCAGCGTGCCGCTGAGGTCTTCCCAGCCGCTCCACGCCAAGCCGTCCCACCACTTGTGCCACATGTGGTTGTTCATGCCGCGGGCGAAGCAGTCGATCCGGTTGGGTCCCCACGAGACCGCCGCCGGGGTGCCGTCGATGACGCCGCCGAGGTCTTCCCAGCCGCTCCAGGCGTTGCCGTTCCACCACTTGTGCCACATGTGGTTGTTTTGGCCCTTGACGAAGCAGTCGAGCCGGTTCGCCGCCCACGCGGCGGCGCCAACGCCTGAGGTGAGCACGCCCCCCAAGTCCTCCCAGCCGCTCCACCGGCAGCGCAACCAGTCCTCGTAGATCTCGTCCACATAGCCGTGCCAGCAGAAAAAGACCGGCGCCGCCGGGGCGATATGGATGTCGCCCATCGTGCCGCCGATCGTGACGTGCACCGCACCGTGCCAGCCATCGACATTGTTGTCCCAGAGGGCGTCGGCGTCGGCAATGCCGCACAGGGCGGGCGGGACCAGCCCGGCTGGCTTGCCGAGGTTTGGGGTCAGGTTGACCAGCGGCGGGCGGGCTGTGCCGTTGTCCTGGGGCTTGACGACGTTGAATTCCGGTGGAATAGGATTGGCGGGGTTCCAGGACGGTAGCGGGGTGAACTCGCTTCCGCCGTGAATGGCGAGCCACTGCTCCAAGTCGCCGATGTAATTGCGGTGGGTGATGAAGGCATGTTCGCCCATGTGGTGCACGATCGCGTTTGGGTTGTCTGGATTGTGGGCCCACACGACGGCATCGTTGATATAGGTCAGCATCAAGCCGCGAAGCGTCGCCCGTGATCCAGCGGACAGGCTATTGAGATCGGGTCTGTGCCCCATCGCGTGCCCTCCTACTCACCGGGCATCTGCGCGAGTTGGCCGGGCGCTCCGTCGGACATGCCACCGTGGGGCAGGTCGTCCGTGAACCGTTCGGCGTGTGCGGCCGCAGCAGTGCCGGGGGCAGTGGTGCCGCTCATGTCGGGCCGGCCAGCCTCCGACTCCGGTGGCGCAACCGGACCACGTTTGAACTTCTTGGCGCTCTCCTGAAAGCTTGGGTGCCTGTGCTCTTGTTCCGTCTCGTTCCCCTGCGACTCTGTGCCGGACATCAGTCCTCCTATCTGGTAGGGACGGGGCGAACAGCCACTGTCTATGGTTCGCGGCGATCACCCCGTGCCACCGCACCCCACCGCCTGGCGCTCAAGAGTCGGGTCTGTCATACGACTCATTAACATTCCGTTACCGGTACGGCAAGTGCGGCTGCGGTGACACTTTGCCGCCTACACATCGTGCCGCCCTGCCAAACGGCCGCCCTCACCGTACTGACGAGGTGACGACCGTCCTCAGACTTCTATTCCCACTCCGGTTCTACCCCGCTGAAGACGCGAGTTGGGGCCGGTCGATGGCCTTCGTCAGCACTCCGGGCTGAGACCGCCAACCTCGCAGACGGCCCTTAGGCCCGTTATGTGGGTTGATCCCGGCGCGTCGCGTTGATCATAAGAGGGCCTCTGCGGCAGACATGCGGTTGTCGAAGACCGTTGCTAACCGCAGAGGCCGCCCTCCATGTTGCCGACCGAGGACTTGTTCGTCTACGTCTACGTGCTGATCGACGACCTGACAGCTGCCGGGATCATCGCGATCCCGCCCCGCCCGGGCCCGGCGCCGCCTGCAGCGACGCCGAACTGCTGGCCATCGCGCAGGTCCGCCACCTGCTCGGCCGCCGCAGCGAGGCGGCGTTCCTGGCGGAGGTGGCGTGCGACTGGGTGCACCTGTTCCCGCACCTGCCGCATCAAAGCGAGGCCAACCGCCGCATCCGCTGGCTGCGAGGGGCGTTCCAGCAGCTGCGCTGCCACCTCGCCGCGCAGGTCCCGGCGGATGACTGCCAGCAGATCGATACCAGCGCGCTGCCGGTCAGGCACGCCTCCCGGGTCCGCGGCCCCGACGGCTGGACCGGGCCCAACGGGCTGCATGCCCGGTTCGGCCGCGACGCCGCCCACGCCGAATGGTTCTACGGCTTCCGGCTGGCCATCAAGACAGACCTGGGCAGCCGCATCGTCCGCGCCTGGAGCATCGTGCCCGCCGCCATCAACGAGCGCGACGTCGGCAGCGACCTGCTGGAGACCGGGCCGCCGCCCCGCGACCTGCTGCTGGACAAGGGATTCACCGGCAAGGCCCTCGCCGCAGGCCAGGCCGCCCGCGGCACCGCCGTACTCCCGCCCGCCAAAGGCCAGCGCCACCGCATGCCGCCGATCCTGCGGAAAATCATCGCCGAATGGCGCAACCGGATCGAGACCACCTTCTGCGAGCTCACCGACCAGATGAAACTAGCCCGCCACGGCGCGCACACCTTCTTCGGCCTGCTCACCCGCACCGCAGCAATCATCGCCGCCCACACCCTCATGCGGGTTGGGGTGCCTCACCGGCCAATGATCAACTCACATAACGCGCCTTAGCGGACCCGAGCGTCGATATCACGTCCAGGCCTTGTCGCGCTCAGCCTGACTGGGATTAAACGATTACGCCGCGGGAGTGCACAACGGTCGGCGCGCTCGCTGACAGGCAGCCGTGGCCGCCGGTTCGGCTGGCGCCTCCCGCCACGGACAGTGAACCCGCGCATTGCCAGGCCGCTGGGAATTGTGGTCAGACAGAAGTAACCCCTCACCATGCGGACACTGCGCAAACGTCGGTCGAGTCCGGCAGGATGGTGACGAGCCAAGGGGATGCGGTCTGTCGGCAGCGGAACCGCGTGACACGGGGCCTAGTCGGTGACTGGTCCAGAGCATGCCACCGCTTATAAATACCCTCGCCGCTCGCTCACTATGCCGTGCGCGGACGTGCTTAAAATCTTCCTTGATGAGATCGAGGTGGACGCCGGTGTCTGGGGAAGGCCTCGCTGTCAGCCGCCGCCCACGCCGAGGCCGTATTGGTTGGAACGCTTCTTCCGCTCGATGGCACCAGACCAGGCTGCAAACTCCGACTCAACTGCGACGCGGCCTCGGGTACGGCGCCGACGTTGGCTTCGCCGCCAATTTGTCCCCTCCAATCCCGAGCAGTTTGTTCAACCGGCTGGCTAACCAGATTACCGCTGTGATCACTCGCGAGCTCAATAACCGGATCGGTGAGTTCGCTGACGAGGAAGGAGTGCGCCATGGCTGTCCGTCATATCTACCTGAAGATCGAGCAAATCTTCAGCTACAGCACGGTTGAGCCCGAACTAAAGGTCATGCCACCAAAGCAGTACCGGCGCGACTGCATGCGCAACCCTGGCCATGAGTCCACGGTCATCCCACCCGCTGAGGTCGAAGCTCGCCGGCTCATCGCACTGGTCTACCGGGAGTACCTGGATCCTGGCTACCTGGTCCCAAAGCCAGACAAATTGGTGGCGGCCGACATCAACGAGCCAGTGTTCAGCCGGCGTGTCCCCAGCGCGTTCATCTACGCGCAGCCCGGTGAGCGTCTCAAGATCCATGTGCTGAACGGCGACTCGGCAGGCCATAGCTTCCACGTGCACGGACTCAGGTATGGCATCGACTCCGACGGAGCGTGGCCGCTGGGGACGCAGAGCGCCGATGGGCGCCGTTCAGACGAGATCTGCCCGAACCAAAGCTGGACCTACACCTTCGACGTCACCGAAGAGATGGTCGGCGCCTGGCCGTTCCACGACCATGCACGAGACCTTCGCGCGAGTATCAACCGGGGTTTGTTCGGGGGCATCGTGGTGCGCCCACGAGAACACCACGAGGAACGGCTGCCCGAGCTGGAACTGCCAGAACACGTCCGAGATCTTCTGGAGCAGCGCCCGCGCCTCGGCGACGCCGAGGCCGAAGCGCTTCGCGAGTCGGTCGGCGAGTGGGCGATGCAGGAACACATCCATCCATTCCCGCACCACCCGCGGGTCATCGAAGTGCCACTGTTCTTCCACTTCATGGAGGGATCTGCCGGAACCGCGGCCTTCGACAGCGGCAACATCGCGCCCGGCGGGGTGTTCGAGGCCTCCTTTGGTGGTGCCGGTACTTTTCCCTACCACTGCTCCATCCACCCGTTCATGCACGGGACCGTCAACGTCGTGCCCGGTGGCCAGGCCTTGGCGAGCGTGGAGATCAAGCCGGCCGATCCGGCCCTCGGCCTCGACATGCGGTTCGACCCCGCGAGCGTCCCGGTCGGACCGGGCGGGAAGGTCCACTGGACCAATGTCAACCCGTTGACGACCCACACCGTCACCGCGGACGCCGGCGCCGGGATCTCCTCCTACTGCTTCAACGGCCGTTCGTTCGTCGGCAACACCCCCACCATCGTTGCGCACCCGGGCCAGCGGATCCGATGGTACGTGTTCAACCTCGACCTCGGCGAGGTCTGGCACAACTACCACACGCACAGCCAGCGCTGGCAGTTCGCCGGGCACACCATCGACGTGCGCAGCATCAGCCCGGCCGAATCCTTCATCGTAGAAACCGAAGCTCCCCCGGTGCTTTTGCTGCCCGACAACATCGAGGACCACCAGCCTCCCGACAAGCGGCTCCCAGGCGCCGCACCGTATGAACTCAAGGGTGACTTCCTGGTCCACTGCCACATCGAGATGCACATGGGCCAGGGCCTTGCGGCCGTGGTGCGCTCACGCCAGACGGTCTGGCTCACCCCAGCCCAGGCAGACCAGCTCGCGATGGAAACAGGCCTGCCCATCGACCCTGGGGACAACTCCTGCCCCGTAGTCGACTTGAACCGCTGCGCCCCCCCTGGGTGCGGCACATGGCAGGAGGTGGCAGGCCTGCCAGAAGTCACGATGATGCATGCCGCGCTGTTGCCCAACACCAACAAGGTGCTGTTCTGGGGGTATCACCGCCTCGACTCGAGCCGCCTGTGGGACTACAGCACCCCGGCGGGCGCCTACTCGACTCCCGCGAACCAGCCCGCCGATGCCGATGGCGGGCCTGTGCCGCCGGATGAGCTGTTCAACAACCTGCACTCGGCGGGTCATGCGTTCATCGACAACGCCGAGGGCACGCTGCTGGCGCATGGCGGGGAGTCCCAAGGCCAGCAGCAGTCGCTGCTGTTCCATCCCGCGACGCTGCGCTGGGAGCAAACTGCGGCGACCGCCCGGGGCCGGTTCTACCCATCGACGCTGACGCTGCCCGACGGTACGCTGCTGACGCTGTTCGGCTCACCTTTGCCGGGGCTGCCGGAGAAGTCGATCGAGGTCTACGATCCGCAAGCGGGGACCTGGTCAGTGCCCAAGCCGCTACCGGCCACTTTCGACTTTGTGTACTACCCCTGGACGTACCTGCTGCCAGGGGGCGATCTATTCATCGCCGGTCACCAAGGGGTGACCCGCCGGTTTGACTGGACAGCTACCCCGATCATCGACGACCCGGCCCAGACGTGGACCACGATCGCCGGCGACCGCAGCCCTGGCGGTGGCGAGACCGGGACGTCGGTGCTGCTTCCGCTGCGGCCGCCGAACTACGCGCCGCGGGTCCTGATCGCGGCGGGCAGGCCGCCCGCGGCGCAGCAGTCCGCAGAGATGATCGATCTCTCGGCGCCGGTCCCCGCCTGGACAGCGCTGCCTAACCTGAACCAGGCTCGGCCCGAGCAATGCACCTCCTGCCTGCTGCCCGACGGCAAGGTCTTCATCGCCGGAGGCGTCCCCGGCGCCCCGGGCGCTGCCGAGATCTTCGATCCTGACAACCCGGCTGCGGGATGGCTGCGCTGTGCGGACATGAAGAACATCCGCGGCTACCACTCCTCCAACATTCTCCTCGCCGACGGCAGCGTGCTGATGGGCGGAGACTCCAACGGCGGCAGCGACGGCGGGAACCTGCCAAACGAACGCCACTTCCCCGGCTACTTCACACAGCCACGTCCTACAATCACCGCCGCGCCGGCCACGATCGCGCACGGTGCACCGTTCACCATCCAGACACCAAACGCGACCTCGATTGCGGAGGTTGCGCTCATCCGGCCGGGCGCGGTCACCCACGGCTGGAACCAGACCCAGCGATTCGTGGGCTGCGTGATCACCGGAACCGCAGCGGGATCGGTCGACGTCCTGGCGCCACCTGACGGCAACGTGGCACCTCCCGGCTACTATCTGCTCTTCATCGTCGACGGCGCGCGAGTGCCATCGGTTGGGAACTGGATCCGGGTAACACCGTGACTCTGGAGCCGTCACCCCACCCGCGACGACGCTTCCGGAAGAGTACCGGAAGATCCGGGGGCCTGAACGCCTCCGGCCACAACGGCACCCGCCGGCGCATGGGCGGGCGATGACTGCCCTGACCGCCGCCGCCGCGGTGACGGCCTGGCCAGAGTGCAGCCCGCCAGCAACGCGGCCCGGCCAGTGCCCGGCGCGGGGCTATGCCTCGGGGGAAGGCGGGCTAGCTGTCCCGGCACCGGAAGATCGAGAGGCAGGTGCGCGGCCTGCAGAAGATGCTCCAGGCGGGCACCTGCTGCCCCGGCGTGGTCATCAGGCCGGCCGGTCACCTGGGCGGGGCGGGAGGTGGCGGTGGAACTGTTCAACGACCACCTCTGCCATGTGTGGTGAGGCCGTGCGCGCCTGGATGCGGACGGCGAGGCCAGCGGGCGGAGGTGGCACGCACGACCGGCCGGCGGGGACGTGCGCCGTGGGCCTGGCCTTGCGACAACCGCATATCCGTGGAATCATCCGGATGAACGGAGGTCGGTATGGGCCCTCTCGACCACGATCATCCAGTCGACCCCGAACGTGTGGCCGCAGCACAGGCCAGCTTGATCTCAGAAGCAGACGCGCGACGGCTGGCTGACCTGCTGGCCCTGGTGGCGGACCCCATCCGGTCGCGGATCCTCATCTCGCTCGGCAGCGTCGGCGCCCTGTGCGTTGGTGACCTTGCGCTTGCGCTGGGTGCCTCCGAAGACGCCGTGTCGTATGCGCTGAAGCTTCTGCGGACGGCCGGCCTGGTGAGCTACCGCAAAGAGGGCCGGGCCGTGTTCTACCGGCTCGCTGAGGGCTTCCCCCACCAGCTGGTTGAGCACTGTCTCCGGCAGCTGCTCACCATCTCATCCCCGATGGGGGGGCGGGCATGAGGATGGTGTGCCAGCGGCCACCGCACGGGCGGCTGGCCGGCAGCGGGCGCAGTCAGCGGACCTCGGTTCTCCTGCCAGCGCGCCATCTCGGTGCTGCGCTATGAGAGCTTGGCACGCCGTGCTACACGCGCTGGCGATCGCGGGCTCGATGACCTGGGAGATCCTCTGGGCCCTGATCCTCGGCTTCGGCCTGTCGGCCATCGTGCAGGCCGTCGTCCGGCGGGAGTCGATCGTCCGGCTGCTCGGTGACAACCGGCCGCGGACACTGGCTATCGCCTCGGGCCTGGGCGCCGCCTCGTCGTCCTGCTCATATGCGGCGGTCGCCCTGGCCAGGTCGCTGTTCCGCAAGGGCGCGGATTTCACCGCCGCGATGGCCTTCGAGATCGCCTCGACCAACCTCGTGATCGAGCTCGGGATCATCATGGCGCTCTTGCTCGGCTGGCAGTTCACCCTGGCCGAGTTCGTCGGCGGACCGCTGATGATCATCACCCTCGCGGTGCTCTTCCGCCTGTTCCTGCGCCAGAAGCTCCTCGCTGACGCGCGGATCCAGGCTGACCGGGCGGTGCCAGGCTCGATGGAGGGTCACGCGGCCATGGACATGAGCATCCATGGCGAGGGCAGCCTCTGGCAGCGGCTGCGCTCACCCGCCGGGTTCACCTCAGTCGCCCACGTCTTTGTCATGGAATGGGCGGCGGTGATCCGGGACATCGTCGGCGGCCTGCTCATCGCGGGCGCGATCGCGGCCTGGGTACCCGACAGCTTCTGGCAGCACTTCTTCTTCACCAGCCACCCGGTCTTGTCCAAGATCTGGGGGCCACTGATCGGACCGCTCGTCTCGGTCTTCAGCTTCGTCTGCTCAATCGGGAACGTGCCGCTGGCGGCGGTGCTGTGGAACGGCGGCATCAGCTTCGGCGGCGTGATCAGCTTCATCTTCGCCGATTTGATCATTATCCCGATCCTGGTCATCTACCGGAAGTACTACGGCACCAAGATGATGCTCTTCATCCTCTGGACTTTCTACGTCACCATGGTCGCCGCAGGTTACCTGGTCGAGATCATCTTCAGCGTGCTCCACCTGATCCCCACCAGCCGTAACGCACAGGTGCTCGAGCCACACATCAGCTGGAACTACACCACCGTGCTGAACATCATCTTCCTGGCACTGGCGGCGGCCCTGCTCTTCCGCTTCTTCCGCACCGGCGGACGCCAGATGCTCGCCATGATGGACGGCGCGCCGGATAGTGCGGCCGGCGAGCACGCCCATCACCAAGGACGCGGGTCCCACTGACAGCCGCCGGGCAGCCCATCAAGGCCGGGTGCCGGCCAGGAACTGATCCCGCATTGAATCGAAGAGCGCCGCCGAACGGCCGCGGTCACCGCAGGCATTCACCTCGGAGTCCCACATCTTCGTCATCGCGCGGGCGGCGGTCATCCGCGACATCGTGATCGACCTGCGGTCCGGCGGGAACGCCTCATGACCGACGGGAGCGGAACGGCAGGCTCACGGGCGTCGGCCCGGCGGACGTGGACTCGCCTCGCCCAGCTCCGGCCTGGCCGGCACAATGCTGATCATCGCTGCTCCTGTGGTGCTGGAGCTAGGCTCCCCGCCTAGAGGCGAGTCGCCCGCTTGGTGAGCCTCCGACGCAGCATGAGCGGCGTAACGTCCGGGTACGGCATCGAACATTTCGGCGCAGTGCGCCGAGCAGAAATAGGCGGTTCCCGTGCCGGTGTCACGCCGCTCGGCGGCGGTTACGGGGTCCACGCGCATCCCGCACATCGGGTCGGTTACCGGGCTCCCGGGGATGTGGCCGCCCGGGCCACGGCCTGCGGGGATCTCAACCTGCGGCTCACCGGGAGCCCGGCCGGCGGCCGGCAGCGGGGCGGGGTGCCAGCGGCGCAGCCGGCTGGCATTAATGACTACCGACAGCGAGGACAGGGCCATGGCGGCGGCGGCGATGACCGGGGAGAGCCGGATGCCGGCGAAGGGGTAGAGGATCCCGGCGGCGACCGGGATTCCGACGGCGTTGTAGGCGAGGGCGAAGAACAGGTTCTGCCGGATATTACGCATGGTTGCTTTCGACAGGGCGATCGCGGTGACGACCCCGGCGAGGGAGCCGGAGATGAGGGTGATGTCGGCGGCCTCGATCGCCACGTCGGTGCCGGTGCCGATCGCCAGCCCGACGTCGGCAGCGGCGAGGGCGGGGGCATCGTTGATGCCGTCACCGGCCATCCCCACCTTGCGGCCCTCACCTTGCAGGCGGCGGATCTCGCCGGCCTTGTGCTCGGGCAGCACCTCGGCAACGACCCGGCGCACCCCCACCTCGCGGGCGATCGCAGCCGCGGTACGGGCATTGTCGCCGGTGAGCATCACCACGGCGACGCCGAGCCGGCCCAGGGCCGCGATCACGGCGGCCGAGTCGTCCTTGACGGTATCGGCGACCGCGAGCACCCCCGCGGCAGTCCCGTCCACGGCAGCCAGCACCGGCGTCTTTCCTTCCGCCGACAACTGCGCGGCGACAGGATCCAGGGCGGCGGTGTCGATGCCGGCACCTGCGAGCAGCCGGGTGCTGCCGGCCAGGACGGCGCGCCCGCCCACGGTAGCCTGCACGCCCATGCCGGTCACCGAGTCAAAGGAAGTGGCCAGCGGCAGGGCCAGGCCCCGCTCGCGGGCGCCGGCTGCGATCGCGGCCGCGAGCGGATGCTCACTGTCCGCCTCGGCTGCCGCGGCCAGCGCCAGCAGTTCGTCCTCGGCCAGGTTCCCGGTGACCCGGATGTCGGTGAGGGCTGGCTTCCCGGCGGTGATGGTGCCGGTCTTGTCCAGCACCACGGTGTCCAGTTTCTGCGCGGTCTCCAGCGCCTCCGCCGAGCGGATCAAGATGCCCGCCTGGGCGCCCTTGCCGGTCCCCACCATGACCGACAGCGGGGTTGCCAGGCCCAGCGCGCACGGGCAGGCGATGATCAGCACCGCCACCGCCGACACCAGCGCCAGGGTAAACGCCGGCGCCGGGCCGATCGTGAACCAGACCGCGAACGTCGCGATCGCGATCGCGATGACCGCGGGCACGAAGTAACCGGAGGCGGCGTCGGCGAGGCGCTGGATCGGCGCCTTGGACGCCTGCGCCTGCTGCACCAGCCGGATGATCTGGGCCAGCATCGTGTCAGCGCCGACCTTGTCGGCCCGCACCCGCAGCGACCCGGTGGTGTTAATGGCCGCGCCGATCACCATGTCCCCGGCGCGCTTGGTCACCGGCATCGGCTCCCCGGTGACCATCGACTCATCCACCGCCGACGAGCCGGACAGCACGATCGCGTCGACCGGGATCTTCTCACCTGGCCGGATCACGACCTCGTCGCCGACGACCACCTCCCCGGCCGGGATCTGCGTCTCGGTGCCGCTCCGCACCACCCGGGCGGTGCGCGCCCGCAGGCCCAGCAACGCGCGGATGGCCTCCCCGGTGCCGGCCTTGGCCCTGGTCTCGATCAGCCGGCCGAGCAGGATCAGGGTGAGGATCACCCCGACCGCCTCGAAATAGACCCCCCGCACGTCAGCGGGCAGCAGGCCCGGCGCGAGGGTGACCAGCAGGCTGTAACCGTAGGCCGCCGACGTGCCCAGGGTGATCAGGCTGTTCATGTCCGCCGAGCGGTGCGCCAGGGTCAGCCAGCCGGTGCGGTGAATCGGCCAGCCGGCGTAGAACATCACCGGCGTGATCAGCGCCAGCTGCAGCCAGTGACTGAGCAGCACCGCGGGCACCCAGCCCGCCTTGAACACCTCGTGGGCCATCACCGCGAACAGCACCGGCGCGGTCAGCACCGCCCCGGCTGCCACCCGGCGGGTCAGGTCGGTGATCTCCGCCCGCCGTTCCGCCGCCTGCGCCGCCTCCGCATCCGCCGCTCCCCCGTCGGCCCCGGGCGCAACGGCCGGCGCGCCGTCAGCTGGCCCCTGCCCGGCAGCGGCGGCGGGCTCACCGGACGGCTCGACCAGGAGAGTGCCGTGGATCATGTTCATGCCGCACGCGAAGCCGAACGACCCGGCCCGGGCCGGGTCCAGCCGCACCGTCGTCCGCTCGAAGGCAGGCAGCCCGGCGCTCACCGCCAGGTCGGGGAAGACGACCCGAGAGGTGCAGTCACCGGACTCCTGCCGGTCGAAGGTCAGCTCCAGCGGCACGCCCTGCTGGGCGCGGATCACGTCCGGGCTGTACCCGCCCCGCACCATCACCTGAACCCGCTGTACCCCCCCGGACAGCTCCGCGGCGCGCGCCCGCCGCGGCCCGAAAAAGAACCACGCCAGGCCTGCGATGGCGGCCGCGGCCGCAAGCAAGACGGCAACGCTGGCGATGTCCATGGCAGCCTCCTTCACCTGCTAGCCAGGCTGCCACGGTATACCCCCCAGGGGTAGTGTCCTTCGGCGGAATAGCCGGGGACCTTCGGCCCTCGCCGGGCCCGGCGCCCGGGGGCAGGCTCGGAGGTGTCCAGCCTGAAGACCGGGCGTGAAAAGAAGAGAACGCCATGACACGCACACCCCGGCCCGGCCCGGCGGTCCTCTCCCGGCCCGCCAGAGCGGGCCGGCCGGCGTGGCGCACCGTGAACATCACCCCCGCCGAGCGCCTCGGCCGCCTCGCCGTTGGCCTAGCCGCCATCATCGCCGGGATCACGCTGCTCGCCAGCACCGGATCGGTGCCCGCCGTAGTGCTCGAGGCGCTGCTCGTCGCGGCGGGCCTCGACCTTGCGGTGCCCGGCGCGCTCGGGCACTGCCCGCTGTACCAGAAGCTCGGCTACACACCGGCATCATTGCGGAGGCCCAGATGACAACCCAGCACGACCCACGCGGCCCGTCGCCGGGCCAGGACCAGCCCGGCCCCGGCGGCCACGGCTGGATGATGATCGCCTGCTGCATCCCGATGCTGGTCATCGCCGTCGTGCTCGTGGCCACCGGGGTCGTCAGCGTCCGCTTCCTGGCCGTCGCCATCGGCTGCACCTTCATGATGGCCCTGATGATGCGCGGCATGAGCCACAGCTGAGGCGGCGCCCGCCTCCTGATCCATCCCCGCAGTTCCCCGTCGGGATGAGCCTGGCCCCTGCTTCGCCTGCCGCATCGGATTCTGGCCGGGCGTACCGCGCCGTCACACGTCTGCCTGACGGCCGTCTTACGCTCTTTCAAGCCGCAGGCTATAGGTTCGGGTACTCGTCGCAGGGATCCTACGGGATCTCGACAGCCGTCCCGAGTGCCGCCGACCTCGAGAGTCATGCTGCCACGGCTCTCTTGGCGCGGCCGCGCGAAGTGGCGGGGCCATGCCGCCTCACATGACGTTGGCGGCGCTGATCTTGAGTTCTTCCCCGGCCAGCAGGGTGCGGTACCTGTCGGCGAAGCGGCGGGCGAACGCGTCGTAGGTCCACGGCGTGCTGTCGTGCCCGGACAAGGCGATCAGCAGGGGGCCGCGGGCCTCGATCTCGTCCAGGACGCGGGCGGCGTCGCGCTCGCCGATGGGCCGCCATGGCGGGTTGGGGTTGCCGAGCACCGCCTGGGGCACCAGCGGCGTCCCGGCCGCGTGCACCGGCAGATGCAATCCGCCGACCACGGCGCGGATGGGCACGTCGAGTACGTGCTCGGCGACGCCGAGCATCCGCTCGATCGGCGGGTGCCCGCAGCCGGTGATCAGGACCAGGCCGAAGCCGCGGACGTTGACCACCAGCGCCTGCTCGGCGATGTAGCCGGGCCAGAACAGCATGCGCGGCAGCGGCGGCAGCACCGCCATGCCGGGCGCCATCACGCGGGCTCCGCCCGCCGGGATAACGTCGGCGCGGGGGTGCCGCATGGGGGCGGGCACATAGGCCGGCACCCCGCGCGGCGGTCACCGGTCGCCGGTGCGCGTCAGGCGTACCGCGTCGCCGAGGTTGGAGTTGCCTTCCAGGAAGTGGATGCCGGCTGCCTGGCTGGCGTGCGGGCCGGTGTAGCGCAGGATGTAGAGGCCGTTGCGGATGTCGATGACGTAGATCAGGCCGTTGCGGATGATGGGGTAGCTCCACAGCACGACCTTGTTCGGGCCGCGGGACAGGGCCGGGTCCTCGGTGGCGACCGAGGCGAGGGGCTGCGGGGAGAACCAGCCGGCCTGCGCGGTGCTGGCCGGGCGGGTGATGTTGATGGCCTGCAGCCCGCCGGAGTGCCAGTCGATGAAGGCCAGGTCCGGGAGCACGGTGGGGTTGTGGGAGGAGTAGCTGGTGAACTGCTCGGTGGCGCTGTCGTCGGCGGGGCTGCCGCAGAACGACTGGTCGTCTTGGGTGATCTTGTACTCGCCGGCGATCTGCGGGTGCGCGGGGTCGGCGACGTTGATCAGCCGCGCCCAACCCCACGGGCAGCCGAACGTCGGATCGGTGAAGGTGCCGTAGATCTCATCGGTGGTCAGCACGTAGGGCCGACCGGGGACGGGGACCGCCGAATGCCCTTCGGGGCAGGCTTTCAGGCAGCCCGGCAGCGGGTTGCCCCAGATCGGCCGGTTCGCCGGGTCGGTGATCAGGTCGCCGTTGAGGTTGATGACCGTCCCGGGTGAGCTGTTGCTGGCCACGGCGCTGGTGTCCAGCACCAGCATCTCGCCGCCTTCCATCGACAGGTAGGTGCGGGTGCCGTCCGCCGTGGGAGCCATCGAGTGGGTGTAGAGGTCGTTCTGGAAGGTGGTCTCGCTGCCGCCGTCCGGGTACAGCTGGTTCCAGTTGCCCTGCGCGACCTCGGTGACCGGGCCGCCGGCCGCGACCTTGCTGATGTCGACGATCATCATGTTCGGGACCGCCGGGTCTGACGTCAGCTGCGGCGTGGAGATCCACAGCAGGGCCCGGTCCGGCTGCTTCGGGTCCTGCCATAGGTACATTTCGTGCGGCTTGACCTGCAGCCCGGCTGCGGAGGTGGGCACGTAGCTGGAGATGAACCGCGGGTGGACCGGGTCGGCCAGGCTGTAGAACTTCAGGTCGAACGGGAACTGGGCGTCGGTGCCGGCCGGGCAGGCGTGGATCACCGAGCTGCACCGGAAGTTCATCACGACCAGCAGCTTCTCCCGTGGCCATACCCGCACCTCGCGGGAGGAGATCCCGGTGTTGCCCTCCAGCGGCGGGCCGATCTCGCCGACCACGTGCGGGTGCGCCGGGTCTGCGACATCGTCGATCAGCACCCCGGGATGAGGGTGCGGGCAGTTCGCGCCCGGCCCGCGCGGGTCCCCGATCCCGCACGTGGCCGACCCGTCGGTCCGGTTCCCGATGTAGACGTAATGCCGGTAGATGGTCGCCGCGGCGTTCATCCCGCGGCCGAACAAGGGGTCGTGGCCCACCAGCTCGAAGTTCCGTGACGTGCCCGGCGTCCCCCCGCCCGGGCCGACCGTCACGCCATGCGGGGTAATGGCCACCCCGCCCGAGGCGCCGTTCACCGGCGCCAGCATTGCCACGCAAGCCAGCACAGCCACCAGGACCGGACGTCGCATCATTGCGCTCACCTCAGTGCACCGGGATCGGGCGGTCGCGCATACCCTAACGCGCGCTTAAAGCACCGAAAAGCCTATGAATGGCCAATTTTTTGGCACCCTTGGGCGCCCTGCGCATCCTCGCAGATCAGTTCAGCCACATGGGGCAGCCACCGGGCATGCGCCTCGGCCATGTTCATGATCAGCAGCGGCATCCTGCGGGAAGTAGCAACTCGCGCCCGTCCGGCCGCCGGGCGTGGTAGTGCCCGACGGAGGTCATGAGCGGCGCGAGCGTGGCTTACGGCCCGCGCGGCCGTGGTCACGGGACGTCGGCGGCTGCGCTGGGCAGCCGGAGTTTTCGCAGCAGGAGGGCGTCGACGGCGACCAGGAAGCTGGAGCCGGACATGGACAGGGCGGCGATCTCGGGCCGGAGCACCAGCCCGAAGGCTGGCTCGAACACCCCGGCTGCGATCGGCAGCGCGACCGAGTTGTAGCCGATGGCCCAGCCTAGGTTCTGGCGCATCTTGCGCAGCGTGCCGCGGCCGATCGCCAGTGCCGTGGGGATGTCCAGCGGGTCGGAGCGCATCAGCACCACGTCGGCGGTCTCGATGGCCACGTCGGTGCCGGCGCCGATGGCGATCCCGAGGTCGGCGGCGGCGAGGGCGGGCGCGTCGTTCACGCCGTCGCCGACCATGGCCACCTTGGTCCCCGGCTTCTGCAGCCCGGCTATCTTGCTGGCCTTCTCGCCGGGCAGCACCTCAGCGATCACTGTCCGCACGCCGAGCTGCCCGGCGATCCGCCGGGCGGTGGCCTCGTTGTCCCCGGTCAGCATGACGACCTCGACTCCGGCCTCGGCCAGCGTCGAGACGGCTGCCGCCCGAGGTGGGCCGGGGGGCGTCGGCGATGCCGATCAGCGCGGCCGCGCGCCCGTCGACGGCCACGCACACGACGGTCCGCCCGGCCGAGGACATCTCCTCGCGGCGGCCCGCGAGCGTCCCCAGATCGATGCCTTCCCGGGCCATCAGGCGGGCGTTCCCGACGGCCACCTTCTGGCCGTCTACCCGGGCCAGGGCACCGTGGCCCGGGACGTTCTCGAATTCCTCGGCGCGGGCCACGGGAACACCGAGGTCTTCGGCGCGGGTCACGACGGCCTCGGCCAGCGGGTGCTCCGATTCCCGCTCTACCGCGGCGGCCCGGGGCGGGGCCAGGTCCAGCAGGGTGCGGATGGCGTCGTTGGCGCCACCCCGGGCCCGCATCTCGAACCAGTGACCCAGCAGGACGAACGCGGCCAGCACCGTGGCGGCCTCATAGAACGTGTCACCGCCGCCGGTGAGGGTCACCACCAGCGAGTACAGCCACCCCGCGCCGATAGCGACGGCGACCAGCACCATCATGTCCAGCGTGCGGGCCCGCAGCGCCCGGGCCGCGCCGTCGAAGAAGATCCACGCCGAATAGAAGATCACCGGCATGCTCAGCAGCAGCAGCCACACATCATCGCGCAGGCCGAACGGCGCCGCCACCGTGAAGCCCAGCACGTCCCGGCCGATCGAGGACCACAGCAAGATCGGGACCGACAGCACGGCGGCCACCAGGAACCTGTTCCGCATGTCGGCGGACATCGCCTCCATCGACATGCCCGCGGCCCCGCCGTGGCCCATCACCTCACGGGCGGGCGGCATGCCCTCCCCGGCGGCCATCTCCTGCCCGGCCCGCTCCCCAGCGGCCACCGCATGCCCGGCCAACTCCCCTGTCGGCATCTCCTGCCCGGCCTGCTCCGCGGCCATCTCATGCGCGGCCTGCGCGGGCGGGGCTTCCGCGCCAGCATCCTCACCAGGATGCGCGACATGGTCCCTGCGGCCGGGAGGGGCTTGCGGCGCCGTGGCCGCCGCCCCGGCGTGCCCGGCGGACACAGCGCGGTGCCCGTCCGCTGGGTCAGGCTCGGCCATCGGGTCGCAGACATGGGAGGGCACCGACTGGCCGGCGCAGTGGTAGCCGCATTCCTCGACCCACCGCCTCAGCCCGGCGACCGACGTCTGCGCGGTGTCGAAGGTGACCGTAGCGGTCTGCGACACCGGGTTGGCCTCCACGGCCCGGACCCCCGGGCGGCGGCCCAGGACCCGCTCTGCCACCGCCTTCTCGCTTGCCCAGTTCAGGCCGCCCACGTGCAGGACCACTGTCGCCGCGTTGCCGGCGGGCATCTGGTGGCCGGTCCCGGCCCGGGTGTCGCGTCCGTGCCCGCGGCCCGCCATGATTCGCCCTTCACTCCCTGGCCTGGGCGGACCCGCGCCTGCGTTCGCCGGGTCCACGTCAGGCCACCACCGCGATCTCGCTGGCGGAACGCCGGCCCGGCACGCGGGCGGCGCTCTGTGCGAGCATCCCCCGGCCGGGCTAGCCGATCCGGGACAGCCCGCCGGCCCAGTCGGCTGGCGGTCCTTACCGGAATGTCATCGTCTTGCCAGGGATCAGGCGGGGATGCCCGCCCGGGCTGGCAGCGAGTGCAGGACGCCGGATGGACGGCAGGCCCGGCATGAGAAGCACGCGACCAGCGACGGTGGTGGTGGTGGTGGTGGTGGTGGTGACTGCCGCCGCGTGCCGCCCTGCGGCCCGGCACGGCCGCGACCACGTCTCCGGCGCTCATCGCAGCCCCGCGCACGTCCGGTACCGCGGTGGTCGGTCCATGGGGTGCTCCGTCATCGCTGCCTCCTTCGGTTCCCGCGGACGTGGTGGCTGCGATGACCGCAGCTGGCAGCGGCCACGGGGTTGCCGGGCGGACGGCACACTGTACGTCGCACGGCGGCACCCGCCCGGCCGGCTTGCGGTGATGATCACCGTCGCTCGCCGCGATTGTCGTCCCCGGCGGCCGACCCGGCTGAGCGCGGCGAGCACGACTGCCGAGATGAGGATCTGCCAGGGAAGCGGGACGCGGCCATGATGATTCATTCTCTCGGAGCGGACGGGCCGGCTGCCCGCGTGGTATGGCGGAACAGCAGCGCGGTGGCGGTGAGCAGGCCCGCCAGCCAGGCCAGGGCGATGAGCAGCGGGCGGGCCTGGGTGAAGGCGGGGGTCATGATGGCGTCGATGAGGACCCGGCTTCCGCCGTAGCCGGGCAAGAAGTGCGCCCAGCGGGCGGGCACGGGGTGCAGCATCGGGCTCTGCGCGAGCCCCAGGTCCAGGAAGGGGATCAGGAAGGCGATGAACACCCCCGCGACCCGGCCGAACAGCGGGCCGATCAGGACGCCGATGAGGGCGTAGGTAACGGCGATGAGGACGTTCGACGCGGCGTACACGGCCCACTGGCGGACGTCGGACACCGCCGCGGTGACCGCCAGCGACACTCCCGTGGCTACCGCTGCGGCGGCCGCGATCAGGGCAAGCCGGGCGGCCAGCAGCGCGCCGGGACGCAGCCCGGACAGCACTAGGCGCTGATCGCCGGCCCGGGAGTCGAGCATGATGAACATGCCGGCCAGGGCGGCCAGGGAAGCGATGGCGATCGGCGCCATGGTGGCCGGGTGAATGCTGGCCAGGTTAACGATCTTGCCGACGCTGCGGCCCGCCTCGGTGACCGGCATCCGGATGAGCTTGCTGGGGGTGACCGCGGTGGCCAGCAGGGTGAAGATGGCCGGCACCACGGCGAGCAGCGCCCACAGCACCCGGTTGCGGGCCCAGTCGCGTACGCCGGACCGCAGCGCGGCGATCAGCTGATCCGGCGGCGTTCCGGGGCGCAGCCGGCGCCGCGGGCGGGCGGTGCGGGCGGCCGCGGCCAGCACGGCCCAGGCGGCCGCGGCAGCGCCGAGCGTCCAGGCCAGCGCCCACCCGAGGTCACCGGGCCGGCCCGCGTGCCCTGACCGCAGCCCGGTCATCCACAAGGACACGAAGTGGGTGGGCAGCCCCCGGGTCGCGGCCCGCCCCTCGGCGCCGAGCACGGGCCCGAAGAACACATCGGTGATCCAGATGAACAAGATGACCGTGGTCCCGTTGACCGGGCTCGCGACCGCGGCGCCCACGGCGGCGCCGATGGCCAGGTAGATGACGGCGAACATCAGCGTCCCGGCCGTGACCCGCCCGGGGTTGGTGATGCCGCCGCCGCGGGCCGCGAGCGCGGCCAGCGCCGCCGCGCTGGCCAGCACCGCCAGCGCCAGCCCGGCCGCCAGCCGCGCGGTGACCAGCCGGGCCGCGGGCAGCCCGGAGATGACCAGCCGCCGGTCAGTGCCGCGGGCGGCGGAAACCTGGAAGTACATGGCGATCGCAGCCAGGAACCCCGCCGCCCACCCGGCGGTGACGGTCTGCACGGCCGAGCCATGGCCGGCGCCGCCGAGCAGCCCAGCGGCGCCGGCCATCGACGAGGCGGCCACCATGACCAGCGCCACCGGCACCAGCACCAGGAACAGCAGGTTGACCGGGTTGCGGGCGTAGCCGGCCAGGAACCGGCGCGCGAACAGGATGGTAGTCATCGGGACACCGCCTTCCCGTCCCGCAGGTCGATGATCCGGTCGAACCGGTCCTCATCGACCACGAAGTGGCTGATGATCAGCACGCTGCGCCCCGACTGCCGCCGGCCGGCGACCAGCTCCCAGAACCGCTGGTAGGTGTCCCAGTCAAAGCCCGCGTACGGCTCATCCAGCAGCAGCACCTGCGGGTCGGCCAGCAGCGCCAGCCCCAGGTTCAGCTTGGCCAGCGTCCCGCCGGACAGCTGGTCCGCGCGGGTCCCCGCGTACTGCCCGAACCCCAGTGACGCATACAGGCCGCGGCGGGCCGCGACCTGGGCGGCGCGGGTGATGCCGTAGGCGTGGCCGAACAGCTCGAAATGCTCATCGCAGGTCAGCCGCTCATACACCTGCGGTACCTGCGGGCAGTAGCCCAGCCGCCCGGCCCGCCGCACGCTGCCCGCATCCGGGGCGAGCGCGCCGACCAGGATCTTCATCAGCGTGCTCTTCCCGGACCCGTTCTCCCCCGCCAGCCCGGCCACCTCCCCGGGATACAGGGCCAGGCCGACGCCGCGCAGCACCAGCCGTCGGCGGCCCGCCGGCCAGGCCCCGCGCCGGTAGGACTTCTCGATCCCCGAGGCCTCCAGCACCGGGACGGCGGGCGCGAGCCCGCCTCCGGTGGTGGCGGCGGGCGGGGCCGTTGCCTGTGCGTTCATCAGGGCACCTTCTTCCGCTTGCCTGATGCCTATACCCGGTAGGGGTATATACCTCTACCGTGTCCCTGGCCTCGCGGCGGGGAAGCGGGCAAACGGCCCGCAATGCCAGGCCGAAGGTCCCGGGGATGACGAACGATCGGCTGTTCGGCGAGGACCGGGCCTCGTGGCACAGCGGACGGCGCCGGCGAAGCCACGACGGCAGGCCGGCTGAATCGCTGGCGCTCCGTATGGCCGAGCGCGTGGGCTCGGCGCCACCTGGCTCGGACGGCCCCGAGCAGGCGGGAGGTAACCGAATTCCCGAGCGCGTACCGGGAAGGGGCGTAGCTGGAGAGGCGCGACCGGGAACGCGTCGGCCCGGGTCAGCAGGGTGACGCCACTGCCGCTGCCTAGGTCCGTGAAGCGGGGTTACCGCCAGCGGCCGCCGGTTGTGCCGTGAAGCACCGGCGGATGGCTGGGCCAACGACCAGCCGCCGCGATGGCCGGAGCGTGCGCTCATCCTTCCGGACGGCCGCCAGGGCGCCGCAGGCCAGGGCCCGGGACAGCCCAGCCGGGTCACCGAAGTAGATCATGAGCAACCCGCGTTCTTACCCGGGCTTGCGGTCCCCGCCCTTCATGGCCATCGGCATGCCTTATCCGGGCCCGGAGCTGGTCAACTGCGGGCCCAGGCCTGGCCAGGGCTCAAGGCCAGAGGTTCTCACAGCCGGATCACCTGGCGGATCGTGCTTGCCACCTCGCCCAGGCTGGCCTGGCCATCGGCCTCCGAGGCACGTACGGCGTTCACCACGCAGTGGTGCAGGTGGTCGTTGAGCAGGCCGACCGCTACCTCCTGCAGTGCCCGGGTTACCGAGGAGACCTGGACCACGACGTCGGGGCACCAGCTGTCGGCTTCGACCATCTTCTGCAGGCCCCGTACCTGGCCCTCGATCTTCCGCAGCCGGGACAGGTAGTCCGCCTTCCCCGACGCATAGCCGCGGGCCGGGCGGCCGGGCCGCGCGGCCCGCGGGCCGCAATCAGCAGCGAGCCCAGGGACGGTCGCCGCGGTCATCGCCCGCCGCCTGCGCCGGCCGGGGCCTGCTGGTCACCGGATGCGATCAGGTCGCGGAGCCGCTGGTACTCAGCGGTGTCGATCTCGCCGCGGGCCAGCCGCCCGTCCAGGATCTGCCGCGGGTCCTCACTGCGCTGACCGGTATCGGGCTTACGGGTGGCGCTGGTGATCAGGGCGTACACGGCCCAGATCAGCAAGCCCCAGAACGCGATCATCCCGGCCCACATGAGGGCGACCTCCCAGAACGGCCAGCTTGCGCCGTATCCGAACATCATCACGACCATCTCCTTCGCCGGTTCTCCCGGCTCACTTCCTCTTCTCAGCATCCGGGCGCGATACCGGTGGGGGGTAGTGCCAACAGTCCTTCCGCGACGTGACGGAAGGCCCGGAGTGAAGGTGGCGATTGGCCCTGCCCCCCAGCGGTACCCGGGTGCACCGTCGAGATGAGCGAGGCAATGATGGCTTCGCCGGATAAGGAGAACTTGAGATGGCAAGCACGGCAGACATCCCCGGGAGGTGCCCCCCGGCGTCGCCGCCTCACTCCGGCCGTCCCCCGGCAGAGGACAGCAGGGCCGGCAATGCCGGCCGGGCGGCAGTCAGCCTGAGCGGCCTGGCGCACTGACCGATCAGCAGGCCAGCAGCACGGCACCCTAGCGGAGGATCTTATGGAGCACACCCGTCTCGTCGCGGCGATCGGCGCCGCCGCCATCGCCGCGGCAGGCCTCGGAGCCGGGGCAGCCATCACGGCCTGCGGGTCCAGCGCGCAGGCACCGGCTGCCGCTGCCACCCCCGGCGGTTCCTCGTATTCGTATTACCGGTCGATGATGGGGCGCCTCCGCGGCGGCGGCTCGCCTGGGTCGATGATGGGCGGCACGTCGTATGGCTGGATGATGGGCGGCACCGGCTACCGCTGGATGATGGGTGGCCTGGCCGCCCCGGCATGGATGCGCGGCCACGCCCTGCCCGGCTTCATGATGGGCACCATCCGCGACCCCGGCAAGATCATGGGACGGCTCTGGGCGAACGCGCCCGGACCCCGGGTCAGCCCCGGCCAGGCAACCGCGCTCGGCAGCCAGGTCCCCGCCGGCGCCACCGTCAGCCGCGCCCGGCATCAGGTCACCTTCTCGGGCAGCAGCGCCCGGCTCACCGTCGTCGCCAGCCCGCCCGACGCTCCCGATGACAGATTCCGCCTCGCCGGCCTGACCGATCCCGCCATCGTCGTGAAAGCCGGCGCCCGCGTCACCATCCAGGTCATCAACGCCGACCCTGGCGCCGCGCACGGCCTGGTCATCACCGCCAGCGGCGCCAGGTCCGCATGGATGCCGATGATGACCGCCAGGCCCGCGTTCACCGGCTCGGCGCTGTGGTTCCTCGGCAACCCCACAGCCGCGGGCATGCACGCCGGCACGATCAGCTTCACCGCCAGCATGCCAGGGACCTACCGCTACCTGTGCCCAGTCCCCGGGCACGCCCAGAAGGGCATGACCGGATCGTTCACGGTTAGCAGCACGACCTGAGCACCTGTCGCAACACGAGGACGAGCCGTCGGACCCGCACGTGCCCGAAAGCCGGAATGTTTCGCGCACGCCAGCCCCGCCGGAGCCGCTTTCCGGGCCAGTAGCGATGTCCAGCGAATACCCGTCGGGGTATTTGCCTTCCGCCTTCCGGGCCGGGCATGTTCTCTTCAGGAAAAGATACCCCACACGGTATATGAGAAAGCGGTCATGGCCGGGGGCGGGCGCCGCCGCGGTCGGCCACTTCCTGCAGCTCAGCTCAAGGACCCAGGTGGCCGGGCAGGCGGTCAGGTAGCTACCGTCGCAGCACGGAACCCGAACCCGGGGCTTCCGGTCGGCCTGGGACACACCTGCTGAGCGCTACGCCGGTGACGAAATACATTGTCACGGGAACCTGGGCAGGAGTCGGTTCCGTTATGCGCGGGGCGGTCTGGCCAGCGCGGTGATCAGTTCTGCGGCTCACCTGGCCCGTCGGCGGATGGCAGGCCAGCCGACTCACCGGCGCCGCAGGGGAAATGGTGGTCAGCGGACCGGGTTGGCCAGGGCGAGGATCAGCGTGATGATGCCCGCGAGGACCACGATGGCGAGAGCAGCGGTGTAGGCGTCTAGGTGGATCCGGTTCATATGCGCTTCCGGGGGGCAGTGGTGGCTGGCCGGCGGCGGGGCTGTTTACGGCGGGGCCACCTGTCTTGGATGCGGCCCATCTGCTTGGCCAGCACCCACAGGGCCACAAAGCCCACCGGCAGCCACCACGGGTCGGCATGCGGCCGCCCGAAGAAGCCGGCCAGCCCGCGGCCGAACGCATAGATCCCGATAGCGGAGGCCGCCACGAAAAGCAGCAGTTCGGCGATGCCGCGCCGGCGTGTCATGCCGGCCCCTCCTTATGCAGTACCGGATGCAGCCGGGCATCCGGGTCCGGCGGAATCTGCTCGCCTCGTGTGGGGTAGCGGGCGATCAGCCGGTGCAGGCGCAGCTTCCGGGGCAGGCTGCGCACTCCGGGTACTAGGGGAAGCACGAAGATGAAGATCAGCGCGACGAGCAGGTTCCACAGCACGAACCCGGTGCCGGTGACACCACCGGGCAGCTTGACGTGGATGATCGACGGGATGATCAGGTACCAGGGGCCGACGTTGTAGTCGCGTTCTTTGACCATGCCCCACTGGTCGTCGGTCAGGCCGTTGGCCACGGCGTCGCTGAGCATTTTGGGGTGATCGTAGAGCCAGATGGTGACCAGGTGCAGCGTATGCCCGGGTTCGCGTCCCTCCAGATACTGCTCAAGGTGCCCGCTTCGGGCCAGTTGCACGTCTGCCTTGACTAGGATGGGGACCGGCCCGAAGTCGCCGTGCAGGGTGCCGATCTTGGCGTAGTCCGGGCTGGCGGCGGCCTCCATCTCCTTGCCCTCCATCGGCTGCTCAGTGATGGTGCCGAGCGCCATAAGGTAGTTGTCCGCCCAGCTCGCCTGCTGGCCGACGGGCGCGGCCCGGTACTGGGCGAGCGCGGCGGCGACGTTGCCGCCGAGCAGCGGCGCGAACGAGCCCAGCGGCCCGGTTACGAACAGCTCGCCCGGCGGCCCCAGCCCGAATTCCTTCTGGTTTCCCGTCGACGCCGAGGTGCCCGCAAGCTCTTGGGTGAAGGCGAGGGCCGCGCCGCCCGGGTCCTGGCGGCTGGTTGCGGCGATGGTGGCCCGCGGCGAGTTCGGCGAGCCGGCGAATACCCCGAGCAGGCCGAGCAGCACGGCCAGCGCCAGCGCGATAACCGGGTACTTCCAGTAACCATGGCGCACATGCTGGGTGACCAGGCCGGCCGCAGCCTGCTCGCCGGCGGCACGCTGTGCCGACGGCGGGGGTGCCGCGGTGTCGCTCACAGCGGCCTCGCGATGCCCTGCAGGCGCACCAAGGTCAGGTGCGCCATGATCAGCCCAAACAAGATCACCGGTATCACCGCCACGTGGATGGCCAGGTCTGCGGTGAGGTTGGCCGGGCTGAACAGGTGGAAGAACCACGGCTCGGTGAACAGCATGTCGTCGGAGTGCATGGCCACGAACTGCGACTCCCAGTCTCCCCGCGCCAGCAGCCCGAACAGGTTTTCCCCCAGCCCGAGCAGCAGCACCGCCGAGCCGAGTGCCCAGTTCAGCCAGCGCCGCCCGCGGAACGCCCCGGTCGCCCACACCCGGATCAGGTGTAGGACCAGGAAGAAGAAGAACGCCTGCGCCGCCCAGTAGTGGCTGCCCTTGAGCGCCTTGCCGACCGGGCTGGTCAGCCACCAGAACGGCCCCAGCCAGGTCAGGAGGACGCCGCTGATGGTCAGGTAGACGAACATCAAGAAGGTGATGCCGCCCATGCAGTACCAGTAGGACTCGGCGTAAAACGGCGACGTCTTCTTGAACATCCCGCCGAACGGCGGCAGATAGGCGAACGACTCCAGCACCGCGCGGAACCGGCCGTGCTCGGCCACCCGGGCCCGGTAGCCGTGCACCTCGGAGGTCGTATCAGTTGTGTCGGGATGCGCCATCGCACGGCCTCCCACCAGCCAGGCCCGCAGGCCCTCCATCCCCGCAGCCTCAGGGGCCCGCGAAGAAGGCGTGAGCAGAAGAAAGAAAAAATCCTAATCGTATCTTCTATACGGGAATACCCCCTTCCGCAAGAGGCTTCGCGGTACATTTACTGAAGCCCATACCTGGTAGGGGCATATAGCGGATCTGGGACGATTTACTTCCTCATTTAGTTCGCCCAGACCTTAGCCAAGGGTTGAGCTGCTGCCCGGCGTCCGGGATAGGCATGTTCAGGCTCGGCCGACTCCGGTGAACAGGTTGCGGGCGGTGACCGTCAGGACGCGCACCGCGTCGTGCTCACCGATCTCAGCCGCTGGGTCCACCGCGAACGCTTCCCTGCCGCCGGACACCAGCAGACTTCCTGCTGCCGTCCTTCGGGGATCAAACCGTAAAACGCCTTTGCAAGAAATGCGAGCATGCGTTGATATCCATGGATGAGCTGCGGTTCCGTGGCCGCCCGGGACCGACCTGGTCAGCGCGTGTGCCGCAGCCACCACAGGCCGACGAACGGCAGCACGAGGGGTACGAACCCGTAGCCGCTGCCAAACCCGGTCCACACCGTGGCGTCCGGGAACGCCTTCGCGAACAGCTCGCTCGCCGCCCCGACCATGATCACGCCGCACAGTTCGATGCTTATCGCCACGGTGGCAACCCGCCGCGAGGCGGCGTCCCCCCGGGCCAGCGACACCGTGGCGACAACGTACACGACCGCCGCGAACGCCGACAGCAGGTACGCCAGCGGCGCCTCGTGGAACTTGGTGGCGATCTGTACCGCCGAACGGGCGGTCGCCGCGACGGCGAACAGTCCGTAGACGGCGACCAGCACCCGGCCGAACCCGCGGCCGGTCGACCGAGCCGGCGCCCCGCCGCTGGTCTCAGCCAACGGGGCCAGCCCAGACCTGCTGCACCCGAATCACCATGACAGGCATGATCAGGAACCCGACGGCAAGAACGGCCGTGCCCGCCCGGCCCCGCTCCCCCCACCCCCACGCTGCGGCGGCCGGCGGGATGACCACGCATGCCAGCAGGTAGATGACGAACTCGGCCCGGGCGAACTCCCGGTGGCTCCCGATCATCTGCACGATACCGCCGATGAGGAAGCCGATAAGCAGCGCCTCGAGCACCGCGCCGCCCGCCAGCAGGGGGACGCCGGGCGGCCGGTTGGCCATGACGAGCCCGAAGGCCCAGGCCGCGAGCACAAGCGCGACGGCCATGATCGCGATTGCGTATGGACCCGTCACGACCGCAATTCTTGCACCGGTTCGATGATCCGCCCACAAACGCGCCCGAATTGTCCGGGCCGACGGGCGTCCACAGTGCGGGGCGTGGCCGACCGTCGAGCTCGATGCCCTTCTGTTATCTAAACATTCGATTGCGAAGCTTTGATCCCCGCGCAGCCGCTCGGCCCTTCCGGCCACCCGATCGCGGCCGGCGGCTTTCGGCCTGTCGGTGGCGCAGCCGCAGGCTTGGCGACCTGCAGTCACGATCCCGTCATGGAATCATAACCTCTGTTCGGTGCGGCCTGCGCGGCCACGCCGAACGATCGCCGAGCCACCCAGAACCGCGGTACGGCGCGCGTCATCCTACCGTTGGCTGACGACGGAGCGTGGTGGCAGCTGGGTCACCTCCGCGGCAGCCGAGAGAGCGGAATGCCTGATAGGGGCGCACGGGCGGTCTGTACATGGAGGCGATGACCCGTAGCTGGGGGTCAGGTCTTACTCCCGGCTGCCGCAGGTCGAAGGCGGCGGAGAACCTTCCGGATCAGGGCGAAGGCGTGGTAGGCGACGACGACGGCAATAGCGACTGCCACCGCCGGGTCCAGCCAGTACCAGCCTCCTGCCTGCTGTGCCCAGGTCTCGGCCCGGTCATCGAAGGCATCAGCGTCCAGCCGCTGCAGAGTCCGCCGGAACGTCGATTCCGATGGCACCACGCCTGTGACTCCGAGCACGCGCAGGGTCTCCCCGTCCGCGTCAGCGGCCCATTCCGCCATTGCGGTGAACGAGCGCGCGCCGGCCAGCACTGCGCACAACGCCAGGCCCAGAATCACCGAGAGCCGGTGACGCACACCCCAGCGACGCCGCGGATCAGCGACCCCGGCCAGCACTGCCAGCAAGCCCGGGTGCTCTCCCGCGCCGTCCCCGGCCAGCTCAGTCAGGTGGCTGATAGCAGGATCTATCAGTGATGATGGCGGCCCGGGCATGGTCCCTCTGGAAGCGATCTGGCTGGCGTGAGAACCGCCATGATCACTACAAGGGCCGTGCCCGCGCTCCTACCCGCCCATCACCGGCGTGTCGCCGCCTCCCCGGTCACCACCAGAAATGACTTTGCCGACCCCCTGGCCTGGCTGGCGTGGGAGCGGCTGACGTGTACCTGCTGCTCCTCGGGGAGCATTACGGCGAGCCGCTCCCAGACACCGGCAAGGCGCCAACGGAGGAAGAATTCACGGTTGCGAAGCGGCGGGGGATCCCAATCCTTGTCTTCCGGAAGACGGGCATCGACCCCGACGACCGGCAGCGTGAATTCATCGCCCGGGTCGGTGATTACCAGCAAGGGAGGTTCTGGAAGGAATTCGGCGACAACGGCCGGCTCGCGATCGTGGTCCTGGAGGCCCTGAGAGAGGTGGCCGCCGAGGCAGCGCCGCTGCGTTCCTGGGTAACCCCGGCGGGACGGCCTCGGCTACCTGGCACACTGATCACCAGGCGTGCCCTGTCCGCATTGCCGGCAATGCCTTCTGGCAGCCCCGCCAGACTGCCCTGATGTGTCAGCGCCAGGTTCCGGCGGTCCGCAACCTGGCGCTGACACACGAAGCCGGCCTTGCCGCGTGCCGCGCGGTTACGTGCCGGGGGGCGGGCGGGTCCAGCTGTCAGAGCCGTCCTCGGCGTTCATCGGTGCCGGACGGTTGCTCCGCTTGCGCATGAAGTAGACGACGCCCGCGACGGCCGCGATCACGATGATGACCACGATCATCATGTGCATCCCCTTTCCGCCGCCGCGGCCTGCGGCGACGGTGACGTTGGCGGCGCTGATGCTGCCGACGGAAACGCCCGGGACGACTGGGTGATGAAACATGCTGCTCGCTCCCTGGGTGAAATGCCGGCGTCAGGCGACGTCGCGGCGCATGGACGTGGTGACCGCGGCGAGGGCGAAGGCGATCGTGTAGACGATGAGGACCACGCCGCCGGCCCAGCGGGGCAGCAAGGTGGCGGACCCCAGGCCCGGCGGCCCGCCGCCTGACCCGCCAGGCGACCCGCCAAGCGCCTGGCCGGCGTTGAATGGCAGCCAGCGCGCGAGGTTCCCGACGAGCTGCCCGACGATACCCTCGATCAGCGCGACCCAGGCCAGCGCCAGTGCGATGGCGCCCACCAGATTGCGCACGAGCGCGCCGAGTCCGACGCCGATCGCGGCGAACGCGGCGTTCCAGGCGATGCTGCCGCCGATCGTCGTCCACATCGCGGAGTTCGACCAGCCGAACGGCGCGCCCTTGTCGGCCCACCAGCTTGCCGCCGCGGCCAGGCCGACGGCGCTGCAGACAACGCCGGACAGGGCTCCGAGGACTGTGTATACGGCGAGCTTGGCGGTGATGACCTGGCGCCGTGCGGGGGTGCTCAGATACGTGTCCATGATCGTCTTATGCCTGTGCTCCCCGGCCACCGCGAGGATTCCGAACACGAGGGTGAACAGGGACGTCAGCCCGACGTGGGCGAGCGCGCCGCTCTGCGCGGTCGGCTTGTTCAGGTCGCCGCTGGACAGGACCAGGCCGCTGACGCCAGCGAGCACGAGCAGCGGTGCCGCGGCCAGGAGCAGCCAGGGGCCGCGCACGGTGCCCAGCTTCAGGATTTCCGTTCTGATGAGGGTGTTCATCCACCGGCTCCTATGCGATGTCTGCGGTGATCGGGGGTAACGGAAGCCGGCTGCGCGCTCTGCTCGGTCAGGCGCAGGAAGGCCGCCTCGAGCGCGGTGCTGCCCGCGCCGAGCGAGGAGAGCGCGATGCCCGCCTCGGCGGCCAGACGGCCGATCTCGCTGGCGGATGCTCCTTGCACCTCGAGGCTGGACTCGCCGGTGATCCGGACCTGGAAGCCGTACGCCGTCAGCATGGTGGACAGGTCTGCGATCCGCTGGCTGCGTACGGCGACCCCGGCGCCGCCGAGGTCGGCCAGCGGCCCGGCGAAGCGCAGTGTGCCGTCGCTGATGATGATGACGCGGTCCACGGTCTGGGCGACCTCGCTAAGTACATGACTGGAGACCAGAATCGTGCGTCCCTCGCCGGCCAGCTCGCGTAGCGTTGCCATGCCCGCCGGGTCAAGGCCGTTGGCGGGTTCGTCCAGGATCAGCACTGCGGGGTCGCCGAGCAGGGCGGCGGCCAGGGCGAGTCGCTGGCGCATGCCGAGGGAGTATCGGCCGACGCGCCGGTCCGCCGCGGCGGTGAGGCCGGTCCGTTCGAGAACCTGCCCCACCCTGCCCTCGGGCAGGCGGGAAGCCAGGGCGAGGATGCGCAGGTGGTTGCGGCCGCTGCGGCCGGGGTGGAAGCCGGTCGCCTCGAGGACCGCGCCGACCTCGGCACGCGGATTCGCCAGGCTGGCGTAGTGCCGCCCGCCGATCAGGGCCTCGCCCGCGGTGGGCTGCGCCAGGCCGAGCAGCATCCGCAGCGTCGTGGTCTTGCCCGCGCCGTTAGGCCCGAGAAAGCCAGTCACCTCACCAGGGGGCGCATCGAAGGTCAGGCCGGCGACTGCCGTGACCGCGCCGTAGCGTTTGCTCAGTCCCCCCACCGAGACGCCGGTCATCGCCGGTCTCCTTCGGGCCTCAGGGTGGTCATGACGTAGGTCCTTCCGCGGATTCTGCCTGCGTGGTCGGCGACAAGCCTTCCGTGCCGCAGCCGCCCTGTCGTCCCCCCGGCGCGGCATCTTCGGCTACCGCAGGCGCGGTACCGGCGATGCCTGCGCACCGCCATCGCGGTACCGATAGTTACGCCGCAGCGTCGATGCCCGGCCGCCGGACGGCACCTATCGTGGTCGCATGAGCGCGATGAGCCCACTGCGCCGGCTGCGTCCGCTGGTCCCGCTGGACCGGCTGCATGCGCTGCACCGGCCGCTCGACATGGCCCGGCGCCATCGGCGGGCTGCCGATCTGGCCGCGGCGGCGCTCGTCTTCGCCGCCACGTTGCTGACAAGCGCCGGCGGCCACTCCTCCGCCGGCCCGCGGCCGGGCTTCGCTGGCGTGCTGGCCGCTGCGGCGGCCTGCGGTGCTGTGGCGGTTCGCCGGCGGTGGCCGCTTCCCGCGCTGGTGGTCAGCGCGGCGGCCGCCGAAAGTTACATGGCTCTGTACCGGGGTCAGACCGGGATGCTCGTCATGCTCGCCCCGCTCATCGCCGTGTATACCGTCGCCGAACGCGGCGACCGCCGCCGCGGACTGGCGATCGGCGGGCTTGCGGTCGCCGCGCTCGGCGTGGTCCACGGGCTGCTCAAGCCTTCGTGGATGGGCCCGGCGAACCTGGCGCTGGTAGCGCTCGGCGCCCTTGCGGTCGCGGCGGGGGACTCCTCGCGTAACCGCCGCGCCTACCTCGCCGAGGCCGAGCAGCGCGCCGCCCGCGCCGAGCATGAAAGGGACGCCGACGCCCGCCGCCGGGTGACCGAGGAGCGCCTGCGTATCGCCCGCGACCTGCACGACAGCGTCGGGCACCACCTGGCGTTGATCAGCGTGCAGTCCGCCGTGGCCGACCGGCTGCTCGGCACGGCCCCCGAACGGGCACACGAGGCGCTGTCCCACGTGCAGGCGGCCAGCCGCAGCGCGCTCGAAGAGCTGGGCGACACAATCGGCCTGCTGCGCGAAGCCGGCGAACCGGCTGCGCCCACCCAGCCGACGCCCGGACTCGACGGCCTCACTGAGCTCGTTGCGTCCTTCCGCGCCTCGGGCCTGAACATTGAGGAATACGTCGGCGGCACGGTGCGGCGGCTCGCGCCAGCTGCCAGCCTCACGGCCTACCGGGTCATTCAGGAATCGCTGACGAATATCTGTAAGCACGCCGGGGTCCCGGGCGCGCGGCTGCGCCTGGCCTATGAGCGCGCCGCGCTGCACATCACGATCGACGACAACGGATCCGCCGGCCTCCAGCGACCCGGGGGAGCCGCGCCAGGCGGAGCCGCGGCGGGCCGGGGCGGGCACGGCATCATCGGCATGCGGGAGCGGGTCACTGCCGTGGGCGGCGCCTTCCAGGCGGGGCCCCGCCCGGGCGGCGGCTTCCGTGTCAGCGCGACGCTGCCCCTCGCGGGCATGCATGCGGGCTTCCCGGCCGGATACCATGCGCAGCGGACCCGGGCATGACGATCCGGGTGCTGCTTGCCGACGACCAGCCACTGCTACGGGCCGGCCTCAAGGTCCTGATCGACGAGGCGCCTGACCTGGAGGTCGTCGGCGAGGCCACCACCGGGTTCGAGGCGGTCGAGCTAGCGAAATCGGCCCGGGCTGACGTTGTGCTGATGGACATCCGGATGCCGCAGCTTGACGGGCTGGCCGCGACCCGGATGATCACCGCGGATGACGACCTCGCGGGAGTCCGCGTACTTATCCTGACCACCTTCGAGATCGACGAGTACGTCTTCCAGGCACTGCGCGCGGGCGCCAGCGGCTTCCTCGGCAAGAGCGCAGGCCCTGAGGAGCTCATCGGCGCGATCCGGATCGTGGACCGCGGCGACGCACTGCTCACGCCGGCCGCGACGAAAAGCCTGATCGCACGCTTCCTCACCCACCCCGACCCCGACGACCCGGTGAACCCCGAGCGCCTGGCCGCGCTAACCGACCGCGAGCGCGAGATCCTCGCCCTGGTCGCCGCGGGCATGACGAACGACGAGATCGCCGCCGGCCTCGTACTCAGCCCGGCGACCGCCAAAACCCACGTGAACCGGGCGATGGTCAAGCTCGGCGCCCGCGACCGTGCGCAGCTCGTCGTCATCGCCTACAGCAGCGGCCTGGTCCGGCCGCCTGACCCGAGCGCAGTTACGCCTGGGTATGCGTCCCGCCGAGATTCACGGTAGCTGCGCCAGGCGCCTCGAGCGTGTGCGCGGGGCCTGGCCGATCTGGCACGCGCTCGAGTGGCGGTCCTCGGGCCGGGTAGGTCCCGGTTCGCTCGCAGCGGTACAGGTAGCACGCCCATCTCGTATCTCCCGGCCAGCGATAGCCGCTCCGGTCGGCCAGCCGGTCACCGTGACTGACCAGCCCGAACTGGTCGCAGCCTCCAGCTCATCGGCCTGGAACGCGACGATCATGCCGTCCGCCCTGCGGGCCACGGTGGTGCTGGCGGCCGTGCGCAGCGCGATCAGCCCCTCCACGAGGGCGAAGTTCATCGGCCGTACCGTCGGCAGCGCGTTCACGGTGAAGATCAGCCGGCCGACCGGCACGCTGGCCAGCAGCCGGAGAGACTCAGCACGGCCCAGCCGAGTGAACTCGCCCCATCTCCGGGCCGGCCCGCATGATCCACCCCCGCATGATCGGGCCGGCAGCCCGGTCCCTGCCAGGGCCGAAAGTCCCGAACCGGGCGTTCCGGACCCGTCCGGCACCCGGAGCCCGGCCGGCGCTCACCGGCTCCCTCAATACCGGCAGGGGCAGAAGGACCTCGCGAGCCACGCGTCGCCGGAGATGAGAACACCCGCCGCCGGGTACCAGTGGATGACCGGCGGCATCGGGGCACCGGGCTGGATGCGCGGCGGCACCCTGCCCGCCTCCATGCTGGGCACCAGGCGCTGGTTACAGGCGGATGACCTAGCGGATCGTGCCGGTGACTTCGTCCAGGGCGCGCTCGCCGGCGGTGTCCGAGGTGCGCACGGCGCTGGCGACGCAGTGCCGGAGGTGGTCATCGACCAGGCCGACAGCCACTTCCTGCAAAGCCCGCGTCACCGAAGCGACCTGGGTGACCACGTCGGGGCACCAGGTGTCGTTGTCGATCATCTTCTGCAGCCCGCGAACCTGGCCCTCGATTTTGCGCAGCCGACTGAGGTAGTCCTTCTTGCCTGTGGCGTACCCGCGGGCGGTCCGCCGCGGGGTGCCGGTGCGGGCCGGCGGGGTGCATTCTCCGGCCAGGGGGAGCGCGACCGGCGGCGGCGCGGTCACGACGCCTGCCCGAGCCCGTCGGCGGTGCTTGCTGCTCGCGACGGCTGAGCATGTGGGGAAGGCTGCGCGCAGCCGCGGTGTTTACCTGCTGAGAGGGTAGTTTCAGCATCCCGCGGCGCGGTGCGGCCGTGGAGGCAGATAGCGAGCGGAGGTG
>WNFZ01000500.1_pt1 | contig 45326 bp, 36 predicted proteins | sample 5400081 | NCBI WGS metagenome assembly WNFZ01 (sample SAMN13153365, study PRJNA577476) | soil metagenome | isolation source: 80 cm soil or saprolite under grassland replicate 1 | place: USA:California | collected 2016-06-15
CCGGAGTGCGCCGGGTTAAACCGGCATGTTGTAGGGGATGCAAGAGCCCTACAGGAAAGGAAGTAGCGAATCCATCCTGGCCTCGAGTCTTGCAGGGGACATCGTGAGGTGTTTCTTGAAGCGTAGATCAGAGGCATCGGTGGGCGGGGCTGTTGAGCTGCGAAAAGCCCGTAGATCAGGATGCCGACTTCATTCCGAGTAGGAGGAAGGCAACACGGCAGCCACGCTAATCGCGAGTGGACTGTCGGTCCTGCGTAGTCTGAGAACCCGCGCACGCTGAGAAACAACATGCACGAGAACCGGGAGATCTCCAGCACGCCTTGGTCTGATGAACAAGGCCGGTCCGCGAAGGCCACAAGCCGAACGGCGGACATGTACGTGCCGGAGAAGTCGGACTGTGCCGTACTACCTGTGAACCAGCCGAACAAGGGAGGGCAACTTTCCACGGAGGCGGGGGAGGGAAGGGCACAGACGAGGGAGAACATCGCTCAATCGCACATGCACCCGACACAGAGCGGGAAGCGCATGTCCCAGGGGTTGGACGGTGTGCGGAAGGCAGCAAAGGAAAGAAAGCAGGAGCGGTTCACCGCTTTGCTCCACCATCTCAACGTTGATCTACTCCGCGACAGCTTCTTCGCGCTTCAGCGTAAGGCTTCGCCCGGAGTGGACGGCGTAACGTGGCAGGAGTATGAAACCGGGCTGGAGGATCGACTCGTCGATCTGCACAGCCGGGTGCACCGCGGAGCGTACCGGGCAAAACCTTCAAGACGAGTCTTTATACCGAAGGCTGACGGGCGGCAACGTCCGTTGGGCATCGCGGCGCTGGAGGACAAAATCGTTCAACAGGCCGTGGTGACGATCCTCAACCAGATTTATGAGGTCGACTTCAAGGGCTTTTCTTATGGGTTCCGTCCCGGACGCAGCCCGCACCAGGCGCTGGACGCGCTGACGGTGGGCATCCAACGGAAGCGGGTGAACTGGGTGCTCGATGCCGACATCCGTGGCTTCTTCGATAACCTGAGCCACGAATGGACGATGAAGTTCATCGAGCATCGGGTGGCCGATCAGAGGATTCTTCGCCTGACCCGGAAATGGCTGAAGGCTGGAGTATCGGAAGACGGCCAGTGGTCGGAGACGAAACTGGGTACGCCGCAGGGAGCAGTGGCATCACCGCTGATCGCCAACGTGTACCTTCATTACCTCTTCGATCTATGGGCTGATGTCTGGCGCAAGAAAGTAGCAAAGGGGGACGTAATCGTCGTCCGCTATGCTGACGATCTTGTGGTGGGCTTTCAGCACCGGACGGAAGCTGAGCGTTTCCTGAACGAGTTCCGGGAACGGCTGGCGAAGTTCGGCTTGGAGCTACATCCGGACAAGACCCGACTGATCGAGTTCGGGCGGTTCGCCGCTCGGGACCGGAAAGCGCGGGAAGAGGGAAAACCAGAGACCTTCACCTTCCTGGGTTTTACCCACTACTGTGGGCAACGCCACAAGAGCGGAACCTTCACCGTATGGCGGATTACTGCGAAGAAGCGAATGGTCGCGAAGCTCAAAGCCATCAAGGCTGAGCTTCAACGCCGGATGCATGATCGCATGGCCGAAGTCGGTGCGTGGCTCCGGAAGGTTGTGCTGGGTTATTACCAATACCACGCTGTCCCCGGGAACACGACGCAGTTGCGCATCTTCAAACTTCGCGTGTGCAGGCTATGGCAGAGTGTTCTGATCCGCCGCAGCCAGCGCGCACAGATGCGTTGGGAACGCTTTACCCCAGTCTTGAATCGGTGGATTCCTCCACCCCGCGTTCTGCATCCCTATCCCGATGCACGCTTCTACGCCACTCATCCGTCGTAAGAGCCGTATGCGTAGACGCGCTCGTACGGATCTGTGCGGGGGGCGCTCAGCGATGAGCGTCCCTACCGCGACAGTAATCCCAAGGTAAGAGTTGCCGACAATCCAGCCTTTTGAATTACGAAGCCAGAGAAAAAGAGCTGAGGACGGCTTTTTAATTATGGTGTTGCATTTGGAAGTGCGGATCGTCAGCGTGGCCTCAGCCTAGGCCACGGAAGAAGGCGGACAAGTCCGCTGCGACTGCCGCTGGTTCCTCAGCCGGGGCGAAGTGCCCGCCGCGCGGAAAGACTGTCCAGCGCTGGATGTTGTATAGGCGCTCCAAGTACGAGCGCGGCAGTTCGCCCTCGGGAACGGTCTGGTGCGCGAAAACACCAAACGCCGTGGGCGTGCTGACGTAGCTGGGATCGACCGGGTGCCAGCGATTGTCCCAATAGTCGCGCATCGACGAGGTGATGCTCTGCGTGATCCAGTACAGGGTGAACGTGGCGCAGAGGAAGTCGTCGGTCGGCGTAACGTCGCTCCACGAGTGCCACTTCTCACCCACGTATGCCGCGAGCCCTGCCGGGGAGTCGTTGAGTCCATAGCCGACAGTCTGCGGCTTGGTGGACTGGATCGCGCTGTAGCCCCGTTCCGTCATGTCCCAGCGCCGGTTCACCGCGAGGTACGAACGCTCGGTATCGGACAGCTCCGTATCGTCCACCACTGGGGCGAGATCCGACTCCAGTGTGGTGAGATGGATCCCGATAACCGACTTGGGATGGTCTAGCGCAAGGATCGTCGTCACGCCGGCCCCAAAGTCATAACCGCTCGCACCATAGCGGGAATATCCAAGCTCAGACATGAGCCGGTACCAGCGCTCCGAGACGTACCGGTAGTTAATGCCGACTTTGGGTGGACGCGGCGAAAAACCATACCCCGGCAGGGAGGGTACGACCACGTCAAAGTGCTCGAGCATCGGCAGAATGTCCATGTAGTCGAGGAAACTGCTGGGCCAGCCGTGCGTGAGAATGAGCGGCACACCCCTACCTGATGCCGCACGCTGGTAGACAAAGTGGATGCCCTCCCAGGTGAAGTGGTTGAACGCCTTGAGCCTTCTCTCCCAGCCACGCCAGTCGAACTCGTGGGCCCAGTAGGACACGAGGCGTCGTAACCAGTCCAACTCGGTGCCTTGTTCCCAGCCTATATCGGGTATCTGGTCGGGCCATCTTGTATTGCGCAACCGTGTCCGCAGATCATGGAGCACCTCATCCGCGACGTGAATCCGAAATGGTTCCACTACAATTACCCCCTCTTGGTCATAGCCAGTGGCCAACTGAACGCGCAGGCAATGTCGACGGTCTCGTCGATCACTGTCGACAGATAGACATGGGGCGTTGCGGCCCGGATCAAGCCCGTTACGCGTAGTTTAGATCATGCCGCTTTTCTCACGGACGATTCGACGATGACGGTGAGCGCCTTCGGATCTAATGCGATGACTTTGTCCTGAGACTTCAATGAGAGAAACTCGCATGAAGTGTCTGCGATGTCATTGAAGCAGTGGCGCGTGCCGAGAACCTTCAACTTGCCGCGTTCCTTAACAAATCTGCGAACATCCTCCAGGGATTGCGCTGAAAACAGTTGGTCCGTAGCGTATTCAAGATTGCCTGCCCAATTCGTCAATTTTCCTTCCGACGCCCGAGCCAGAAGGGGCGACACGACTGGGCCTGCAACTCCCGCCGAACAGAGTTTGATGAAGGTTCGTTTATTCAATGTTTCAGTCTCCGAATGGGCTTCGCCCCACGGCTTCATTGACTGATCTTCAGCACCCACGCTGGTTGTTGGCGCAAGTCCTCGGGGAGGTCCGGAAGTTCAATCGACAATCCCGCTTTTGAGGCTTTGAACTTCAGATGCCCATCCGAGCCGAGCAAGCTAACTGACTTCGCGGCACTCAAGTCTTTGATTACAAGGCCGTGGTCCGACCATTGGGGCAGGATCGCGTAAACATCGTTACCCTTTGAGGTGAAGAACGCTTCGATGGACGCTTTACCGTCAGCAGATTTTTCAATTAGCTTGGTGACGTCGTAAGCTGACGAATACTCCTTGTTGTATTCAATTTTCGGCACTTCGCCCGCAGTCCACTGGCGCGTGTTTTTCCAGGTCTTGGTGCCGTAGATGGCTTCGCCGTTGATCTTGAGCCAGTCGCCCATTTGCGTAAGCCGTTCTTCCATGATCACGGGAATCGTGCCATCGGCCTTAGGGCCAATATCAAGCAGCAGGTTGCCGCCGCGGCTGACGGTGTCCACAAGGATGAACACCAGTTCGCGGCCCGTGTGATAGATGTTGAGATCTTCGGCGCGATTGTAGCCGTAACTCACGCCCATCCCTCGGCTCTCTTCCCACGGATGATCAATGCCACTCATTCCTGCGGTGTATTCGGTGGTCCAGTAACCACCGTGTTTGTGGCGAGTGTCGCTGCCCCAACGATCGTCCACAACCACTTCGTCCTTGACCGGTGAGTCGTTGTAGAGCCAGGCCAGCAGTTCGGCGCTGTGCCAGTCAGCCGAAGGCATCTCCCACTCGCCGTCACTGAAAATAATGGCCGGCTTGTAGTGCGTAACCAGGTCTTTAAACTGCGGAAACATGTGCTCGCGAACATACCGCGGCTTGTCATAAAGCCATAGCGGGTTGTACCACTCATAGAGAGAATAATAGAAGCCCATGCGGAGCCCCTTGCGCCGCACGGCTTCGGTGAGGTCGCCTAATACGTCGCGCTTCGGACCAATCTCAACTGCGTTCCAGGGTCGGCCCCATGTTGCTGACGCCTCTTTGCTGGGCCATAGCGCGAATCCCTCGTGATGCTTCGAGGTCAGCGCGACGTACTTGGCGCCTGATCGCGCGAACACGTCGGCCCAATGGTCGGGATCGAATAGTTCCGCTTTAAACTGTGGCGCAAAATTCTGATACGGAAAATCGGTCCCATACACCTTTTGATGAAATGCCCAGGTTCCTTTCTGCAGCTCATCAGCTTTCGGATCGTTCATGCCCTTGGTCATCGCATTCCAGTACCACTCGGCATAAGCAAGCTTGCCGGGAATGACCGGGGCGTAAGCCGGCACTGAATAGGTTCCCCAGTGAATGAATATCCCAAACTTCGCGTCACTGAACCAAGCCGGCGTGGGACGCTTATCGACAGAGTCCCAGTTTGGCTGGTAGTTTTGCGCGAATAACGACGCGCTCAATAAGGAAAGCAGTATGACGGAAGAGAGAAATCTTTTCATATAGTCTCCATCGCTGCGGGCGAGTTACATACGCTGCGGTCCTATATTCCATTTGAAGTGGGCCGTACTACTCTATTACTCGGAAAACTCTGTCCAGGCAGCAAAATGCCCGCCCCTGATTTGAAAAGAGGCGGGCAGTATTACTGGGTCATTATCACCTTAAAAAATGAACCTCAGTCCGAATTGCAGCACCCGAGGCGCGTTCGCATTCGCTCTCGAAGTGACCTTGCCAAAGTTGCCCGCATTGCTGATATCGCCGTTTGGGGCGCCGAAAATTACCGTGTTGAAGAGATTGAAAGCCTCAGCACGGAACTCAAGCTTGCGTCCTTCGGCCCAGACCGGGAATCCACGAAATACCGAGAAGTCCACGTTCCAGTAACGCTGCGCCTGGAAGGGATTCGGACGAATGTTGCCGAAGGTTCCCAAAGGCGGCGTGGCAAAAGCCGTCGTGTTAAACCAGCAGCCCTGTGTATGCACAGCTGCGCCACCGGGACATGAACCCGAATTGGGATCGCCAACGAGATTGGCCTGCTCGTAGCCGGCCCATCCCACGTTTCCGGTATTGGCCGGATCGCCGGCAGTGTCTGTCACGCTATAGCGCTGGCCGGAACGGACTGCCAAAATGCCGTTTACCTGCCAGTTGCCGATGATGTAGTCCACAGCATGACTTCCCGAAGAAAAGCGTTTTCCCTGGCCGATGGGAAGCTCGTAGTTTGCATTCACCGTTAACAGGTGAGGCAGGTCGTACCCTGCGGGGCTCAAACTGGCTCTGGGATTGTACGGATCCGCCACGTTCTTGCCTTCCGCGCCGAACCATCCATCGTTCTCGGTAAGCGCCTTGGAGAACGTGTAAGCGACCTGGTAGGCCAAGCCGCCCGAGAAGCGCTTATCCACTGACAATTGAAAGGCGTGGTAATCGGCGAACCCAACACTGCGGTCATAGAAAGTCGGAATCATGTATGGGTACAAGGATCGCGATTGCGGATTGGGAAGTTTGCTCGGCGTCAAAGCTGTGTTGTACATGCCGCCGATGTTGGCGCGATGCGTTAACGCGCTTACATAGCTGCCCGAGACTGTCGTGGTTGAGTTGATCTGGTGCTGAAGGCCAAAGTTGAACTGGTATGCATACGCATTCTTGATATGCGGATCGTAGTGCCAATTCACGCCGCCGGAGAAAAACGGTGTCGGTGCAGGCAAGCCGGCGGTAACACCACCTGCCGAGAAAGGATCCCCGTAAGTCGCCGTCGGTTGGCCTTGTGCGGTTGTCGTGGAACCGCCTGGTACGTTTAAGTTGTTGGCGATCAACTGACCAATGCCCGGCCAGTCGCCTTCGATATTTTGCGACATCTGGCTGACAGCGGCCCAATTGTCATACACAACTCCCGCCCCGCCCCGCACAACCGTACTCTCGGTGAGGCGATATGCAAAGCCAAAATGTGGACCCAGATTGGTATACGTGTTATGGGAGATGCGGCCACGCGGGTCAACTACGACGTGAGGCGGTAGCGTTCCCGGAGCCAAGCATTGTTGAGTAGCCGGATCGCAGCCCACCGCGTTGCCATTGGCATCCAACATGATGCTGGGAATGCATGGGGCGTGTCCCCGCACTGTGCAGGGCGGCGGGGGGAACTGCAACACGTAGGTACCGTTTGAGAAATCGAAGTCACCGGTTTCGATTCCACCCGACTTATCGAAAGTTTCTTTGGTGCCGTAGGGCGGAATCAGAGTCAGGTCATATCGGACTCCGTAGTTGACGGTCAATCTTGGCGTCGCCTTCCACGAATCCTGGAAGAATGCACTGAACAAACCGCCGGGGCGGGTTCTTTCGGCCACATCGCGGCGGTTAGCGCTATCGGGGACGCCGATGAGCGCCGACGCTACGCTGAAACCAGCGTTGCCGTTCCCGTCGCCCGTTTGACCGTTGGCGAAGCTAACGGTATCAAAAGAAAGCGGGCTGGAGAACACGCTGCTGATGTAGTTCGCACCCAGCGTGAATGTATGAGTACCTTTCAGCTTGTTCACCGTCACAGAGACCTGATTGTTGTCCGTGGCTTGAGGCGTTAGTACGACGCTCTCGCCTCCGCTCACGTATCCGTTTCGAAGCTCATAGCTGGGAAGCAGCCAACCCTTGGCCCCCGAGAAATTGCTGGCGAACCCTGGAGCAAAACCAGCTGCCTGAATGACACTGGTCAGGTCAGTCTTGAACTTGGTATAGGCATTGTCTGAAACCGTAGTGCGAGAGAACAGCGCCTGCAATTGCAAACTGGGACTGAAGGTGTGAACCCAGTTGCCTCCCCAGTTACGGCCGGGAATGGCTTCGGTTGTCGTCAGGCCCGGCACACTGCCGGCACTGGGCTTGAGAACATCGCTGTTGATTCGGCTGTAGCGGAACCACACAGAGTCGTTTTGTCCGAAGTTGTGGTCGAGCCTGATGTTGTACTCGTTCTGGTGTTGAGTATTGGGATCCGTATCGAAGGCGTTACTGTTGAGGGCCGGATCAAAAGCACCAGCGGCCGGCAGCACGCTCTGCAGGAAAGTAACGATCTGTGGCTGAACGTCGCCGGGATTGCTGCCTACTGGAATTTGGTTGTTCAAGTACGGAGTGCGAGAGAATCCTGACCCTGCGGCAACCGTTGTGTAGGGGTTGTACAGCTGTTGAGTGGAGTCATTGCACAACCCAGCCGTAAACCCGGTTGTGCAGTAGGAACTGAAATCGCCGCTGTACATGGCAGCAGTCGGAACCAGGATTGGGGTGGCGACAGGCTTTGAGTAGCGGAATCCCTGGTACGCAAAGTAGAAGAAAGTGTTTTGCTTCAAGCCTGGCACCGCAACCGGACCACCGAGAGCTCCGCCGAACTGATTCTGACGAAAGTGAACAATTTTGGCAAACTGGTCTTGCGCATCGAAGGCGTCGTTGCGGATGTACTCCCAGGCTGAACCGTGGAACCGGTTGGTGCCGGATTTGGTCACGACGTTGACTACGCCGCCAAGAACGGAGCCGAACTGAGACGAGTCCGTGTGCGAAACGACTTTGAACTCCTGAATCGCGTCCACGATTGGAGGCACGGCGTAGGTGCTGAGAAAGGCGGCGAAGTTATTCATGCCGTCGGTCAGAAAGTAATTGCTGCGGTTGGTTGCTCCATTGATGGATGGGAACGAGAATGCTGCACCCTCAGCGATGGGTGCAGCAAAACCGCCAGTGCGGCCACCCATGCTATTTTGTCCGACGCTGATTGGCGCTACACCGGGGGTTAAGGAGAGCAACTGCGTGAAGTTGCGTCCGTTAAGAGGAAGGTCGTTGACTTGCTTCGTCGCGATCACCGTGCCGAGCTCCGCTGTTGAAACCTGCAGTTGCTCGGCAGTGGCTTCCACGCTCACCACTTCTGCCTCCGCTCCGACCGCCAAGGATACGTCAATAGTGGCTGTCTGGCTTACAGCAAGCACGAAGTCAGAGACCTGCTGAGTGCTAAAGCCCGACGCAGTAACTTTCAGCGTGTAGCGCCCCGGATTAATGTCCGAGAAGACAAAGGCTCCCGAGTCGTTGCTGACGCTGCGGCGCTCGACACCGGTATCGGAATTGCGCAGAATGACCGACGCCTTTATCACGACTGCGCCCTGTTGGTCGCGAACCACCCCGTTGAGCGACGCGGTCGAAAGCTGCGCCCGGGCAGCACCGGTTGAGAAAGCTAGAATGCTGATGAAGCACAGCAGCGTGCGGAAGCGATATACAGGTCCGCGTGAATCGGTCATGGATTCCTCCAGCCTATCTAGAACCTTCGAAGATGAACGATGTTGCAACCCACGGTTTTCAAAGAGGCGCCATTCTAGTATCAAAGTACTAGAAGTTGTCAAGAACTATTTAAGCGCTCGCAGCATAGGGCTGAACTCAATGTAGCCGTGCAATTGGTTGTCTGAGCGCTTATCATGAGAAAGTTCGTCTGCAATGCGCTTTCTCGTGCGGTTCCCTGGGCAGGTTGTAAAGCAGAGCCTCTTGGTGAGATAAAGTACTGGGGCATAACATGTTAACGGCGAGTCGGTCGCCCGATCCCTGATACAACCCAAGCTCACCCAAAGTCGCGCGGGAGAGGTGATCAGCAATCCAGAATGAGAAACCGAGGTACATCTCAGGGCCGAAAACCGGCCTGGAAAGTCAGGTCATTCGCGTGGTTCCCGATTTTCGTCTCTGTTTTCCTCAGAGTTGTTTCCGCCTGTGGACAACCTCCTTCCAACGCGAAAACGACAGCCCAACTCAAGCCGATAGCGTCTGAGCACGTTGCTTCTCTCGCGTGCGCCGAGTGTCACAAAGAGATCTACAGCAAGTACTCGCACACTGGCATGGGACGCTCCATCTCGAGCGTAACTCCTGATAGTTTGAAAGCACTCCCAACTTCCGGTTCGATCGAAGATAGGAACACTGGTTTGCATTTCGATGTTTATGCACGCGACGGGAAGCTGTTTCAGTCAGAGTACGAGCTCGACGCGGACGGGAAGGAAATCTTCCGCGACACTCGACAGCTGGACTGGATTATCGGAGCTGGGGAGAACGGGCTCGGAGGCCTTGTCCGACAGGGCGACTATGTATTTCAAGCGCCGCTGTCTTTTTACTCCAAGGCGCAGCGCTGGGAGCTGTCACCGGGATACGAGCTGGGGAACTCCGGTTTCAATCGGCCGATACTTCCCGGCTGCATTTCTTGTCACAGCGGGCGGCCAAACCCCATGCCTGAGGGCAATGGTCATTTTGCCAATCCGCCATTTTCGGAACTGGCGATCGGCTGCGAGAACTGTCACGGTCCCGGCCTCGCACACGTATTGGCGCATCAGGTAGGATTCGAAAATGATCAGGGCCGCGATCCTTCAATCGTGAATCCCGCTTCTCTCTCCCCTGCCCTGGCCAACAACATCTGCATGTCCTGTCACCAGACCGGAGATGTGCGAGTGCTGAAGCCAGGAAAAGACTACAAGGATTTTCGTCCTGGAACACCGCTCGACGACACACTCTCGATTCTCATGGTTCCCCCGAAGCGCGAGTCTCCGCCGCAACAGGACCTGCTCGAACACTACTACTCGATGACGCTGAGCAAGTGTTATCGCGCGAGTGGCGAGAAGCTGAGCTGCATCAGCTGTCATGATCCTCACGTGGAGCCGACCCGCGATGAAGCGCCCGCATACTTCAAGAAGAAGTGTCTGGCATGTCACACCGAAAAAAGCTGCACAGTGCCGCTTCAGGTCCGCGAACACCGGCAGCCGGCTGATGACTGTGCGGGCTGCCATATGCAAAAGCGCGATGTGCGCGAAATTTCGCATTCCAGCATCACAAACCACAGGATTCTGACGCGCCCCGATGAGCCGTTTCCTGACATCGCGTTTCAGCAGACGACGTTGGCTTTGCCTGATCTGATTCATCTCAATCCGGCACCGGGCAAAAAAGGCACGGTGCCACCGGCGCTGGTGCTGCTGCAAGCCTACGGCGAGCTGGTGGAGAAACATCCGGAATATCTGACCCGCTACTACACCGTTCTTGATCAACTCGAGCGCACGGATCCGGGCGATCCGCTCGTGCAAGGTGCACTCGGCAATCGAGACCTGCATGCCGGCAAATATCAGGAAGCAGTCGAACACTTGCACCGCGCCATCAAGGAAGGACCCGCAAAAACCGTCTTGTACACTGATCTCGCTGACGCTCTTGTGAAACTGGATCGTACGAGCGAAGCAGTTGAGGTTCTGAAGCAAGCGGCGGACCGGGATCCGTTCGATGCGGAGCTGCGAAAGCGGCTGATCGTTCAACTGATTCAAGTAAAGGACTACGTGAACGCCAAGGCGCAAATGGAAGATTACGTCCGCCGCTTTCCCGCGGACTCATTCATGCGTCAACTTCTTGCCAGAGTGCAATCGATGGGGCAGCCGAAATGACGGCGAGGAAGTTCTTCATAGCTGCGTTGGTGGTACTGGCGGCTCCTCTCACGATTTTGTGGGGCGCTGATGCCGGGCGCATTCAATTCGAAAATCGGCAAAAGAATTCGGGGATTAGTTTTGTCCTCGACAACGGCACGCTTCCCGACAAGCCAATGATCGATGGCATACCGGGCGGAGTCGCGCTTCTCGATTACGACAATGACGGCTATCTGGATATCTTCTTCACCAATGGCGCCAGTCTGCCAGGACTTGTGAAACAAGGCGACAAATTTTCGAACCGCCTATACCACAACAATCACGACGGCACTTTCACGGACGCGACCGATCGCGCCGGATTGCGCGGCGATGGCTACAGCGTTGGCGCCGCCGCGGCCGACTACGACAACGACGGCTTTGCGGATCTCTACGTCACCGGTTTTGACCGCAATTTCCTTTACCACAACAACGGCGACGGTACCTTCACCGATGTGACGACTAAAGCGCGTGTTTCCGGCGTTTCCTCGGCGGGGAAAAAACTGTGGGGCATCTCCGCTGCGTGGTTGGATTACGACAACGATGGCAAACTCGACCTGTTTGTGACCAACTATCTTGACTGGTCGTTTGCGAATTCGCGGGTTTGCGGTCCACCGGGGAAGCGAATCTCCTGCTCTCCGACTCTCTACAAAGGAGAGCCAAATATTCTTTACCGCAACAATGGCAATGGCACCTTTACCGATGTCTCAGAAGTCATGGGCATCTCCCGGCACATCGGAAAAGGAATGGGCGTCGCTGTTGCGGACTACAACGATGACGGTTGGATGGACATCTTCGTCGCCAACGACAACGACAGAAATTTTCTTTTCAAGAATCGCAACGGACACGCGTTTGACGAAGTCGGTGTCGAGTCGTTTGTCGCCTACACCGACAATGGCGTGCCCGTTTCAAGCATGGGCGTGGATTTTCGCGATTGGAACAACGACGGCAAACCCAGCCTCATCATTACCGCTCTCGGCGGCGAGACCTATCCGCTGTTCCGGAACGAAGGCAACGGCTTTTTCAGCTACGAAAGCTACAAGGCGGGCATCGGATTCCGCAGCTTCAAGATGAGCGGCTGGGGCGCCGGCATGCAGGACTTCGACAATGATGGCTACAAAGACTTATTCACCGCCAACTCGCACGTGAGTGAGAATGCTGATTCAGACGGGCAGCAACACTATGCGCAGGCGAACGCCGTTTTTCGGAACATGCACGACGGCACGTTTCAGGACGTGAGCGGCGATGTTGGCTCTGGCATGCAGATTCGTGCTGCCCACCGCGGGTGCGCGTTCGGCGATCTCAACAACGACGGAAAGATCGATGTAGTAGTTTCGGCTATTAGTAGTCCGGCGGAACTGCTTTACAACACCTCAACTGGCGGAACTCACTGGATTCTGATCAAGACTGTGGGGGTAAAAAGCAATCGTGACGGTATCGGAACACGAATCAAATTAACGGCAGAGTCAGGCCTCGTGCTGTACAACCACGTCACGACAGCTGGAAGTTACGCGAGTTCAAACGATCCGCGCGTTCACTTTGGACTGGGAGCAGACGCGGTCATCAAGGAGATCGAATTGAAGTGGCCAAGTGGGATAGTGCAGGCTCTGCACAATGTGAAGGCCGACCAGATCCTAACGGTGACGGAAGAATGAAGGCATGAGAGCTGCATTTTTATCACTGCTGTTTCCCGTGTGCTTCACATGGCCAGCCTTCGCTGGCCCGTGCTCTGGCGCGGAGGCGCAATTAGCACAGGTTTCAAAGGCCTTGACCCTCAACGCCGTTGATACGGCCGAGAACACTCTGAGTGCCCTAAGCGCTTTCTACCCTGACTGTCCTGAAATTGTTCTCCACCAGGCGCGCCTCGCACAGGCTAAAGGAAGCGCCAACCAGGCCGCCGAGCTGTACTATCGCTACACCGACACTGATCCGAATGACTCGCGGGGCCTTGCTTATTTCGGACGGTTCTTTCTCGAGCAGCATGATTACATGCGCGCCGACGCACTCTCGGCGGCAGCGATGGACAAAAATCCAGATGATCCGGCCGCCTTGGCATTGCGAGGACAGGTACTAGTGATGAAGGGACAATCGTCCGAGGGGCAGGCTCTGTTGGAAAGAGCTACTAAGCTTGATCCAAATGATCCCGAGGCGCAATTCCAGCTGGGCACGATTTATGACAAGGCCAAGGTTGCCCCCAAAGCTGTGGAACACTTTCGCAGAGCTGCGACCCTGAATCCGCAAGACGCCAAAGGATGGGACTATCTAGCCTTGAACCTCGAACCACTTGGAGACTTGGATGGCGCTGAGCAGGCGTACCGAAAAGGCCTGCAGGTGAACGAGGGCGGCCGATATCACGACGCTTTTCTCGATTACAACTACGGTCGATTTCTTGCAAAGCGCAACGACCTGGCCGCCAGTAAACAACATTTGGATCGCGCCGTACAATCGGTTCCTGAGATCCGCGCGGTGTGGTACGAACGCGCCAGGCTCAATCTGCGGATGCAGGATTATCAGCAGGCACGCACGGACGCAGAAAAAGCCGCTGCGTGCAAGCAGCAGGGCGGAATCATTGATCTCCAAATCTACAGTCTACTAAGCCAGGTGTACGCGCGACTGGGCGAAACCGGACTTGCAAAAAAATACATGGATCTGACTCGCGAAACGCCTCCTCCAGTTCGCGGAGAACAACGGTAGCGTGCCCTCAAAGATAAATCGCCGGTCGTTTCTGCTGAGTGCTCTCGCTGCCGCTCCCGCCGTCAAATTGCTGGGTGCAACGCCGGCATCTGCGACTCCACCGCTCTTTGAAGATGTGACAGCAAAATCCGCCATTCGGTTTAAGCACGAATCTAGCCGCACCAGCCAGAAGTATCTTCCGGAGTCCATGGGTGCCGGAGTCGCTATGTTCGACTACGACAACGACGGATGGCTCGACCTGTTTTTTGTGAATGGAGCAAAGATCTTGGATCCGATGCCACGCGGCAGTTCGCCGGACAAATCCGATTCGCGTTACTGGAACCGGCTGTATCACAATAATGGCGACGGCACCTTTACCGACGTCACTGAAAAAGCCGGTCTACAAGGGCGCTTTTACGGTATGGGGGTCGCAACCGGCGACTTCGACAACGACGGCAACGTTGACCTTCTGGTGACGAACCTCGGCGGAAATATTCTTTATCACAACAATGGCGACGGGACTTTCACCGATCTCACTGCCAAGGCGGGCGTCGGCGGCAGCGGATGGTGCACAGGCGCGTGCTTCGTCGATTACGACCGCGATGGCCGGCTCGACCTAATCGTCACACGGTATGTGGAGTGGGACTTCAGCTCCAACATTTATTGCGGGGAGCATAAGCCCGGCTATCGGGCTTACTGCCACCCCGATCAATTCAACGCCATCACACATCTAGTTTTTCACAATAATGGTGATGGGACATTCACGGATGTCTCTAAGAAGTGCGGCGTCGGGGGTTCCCCAGGCAAAGGGCTGGGTGTCGCGATTGATGATTTCGATGGCGACGGCTGGCCTGACATCTTCGTCGCCAACGATTCAGTCGCGGAGCAACTCTTCCGCAATAACCACGATGGCACTTTCACGGAAGTGGCTTTGCTCTCAGGACTGGCCTACGACCAGAACGGCCACGCGTTTGCCGGGATGGGTGCTGATTTCGGCGATTACAAAAATAGTGGCTGGCCTGCGGTGTTCGTGAACGCTCTCGCCAATCAGAAATACAGGCTTTTCCGCAATGACAAGGGAACCTTCGACGACGTCACTGATTCAATCGGTCTGGGTGCTTCGACCATGTCCCATTCCGGTTGGGGGGCAAAATGGATTGATTATGACAACGACGGTTGGCTTGACCTCTTTGTCGCTCAAGGCCACGTCATGGATAACATCCAACTCACCGAGCCGACACTACGGTATCTCGAGCCCCCCTTGCTACTGAAAAACGAGCAAGGTCGCTTCTCAGCCGTTTTAAGGCAGAGCGACTCCGTTTTCAAGACACCTGTAGCGGCTCGAGGCGCTGCTTTCGGTGACCTCGACAATGACGGCTTGGTTGACATTGCAATCAACTGCAACGATGGACACGCGATCATCTTGCATAATCGGGGTGGCATCGGAAATCACTGGCTCATGCTGAATCTAATCGGCACGTCCAGCAACCGCGACGCAATCGGTTCGAAGCTTCGGCTCGTGACCGACAGTGGGCAGCAGCAGACTCGTTTTGTCAGTACAGGGGGAAGCTACATCTCCGCCAGCGACAAGCGCGCGCATTTCGGGCTGGGCCCTTCGAAGAAACTTCAGCTGATCGAGATCACGTGGCCGAGCGGAATTGTGCAGCGTCTCGAATCGGTTTCGGCCGATCAGATAGTCGCGGTGAAAGAGCCTTCTCGCGAGCTAAGCGATTTGTAGATGCGGCAGCACGTCAGGGCTGTGTCTAGCCCACTCCAATTTTGAAACGTGGTCGGGTTTTTCTCACGTACTCGTGGCTCATCGCCGGCTCGCCATCACACTCGATCGCAATCACTGTGGCCGGCTCGTCCGGGGCAGTCGCCGGAAGTCCGGTAATCCTCAAGGACAAATCGTCTTGCGTGAACGTCAGCGGTTTGTCGCCAACCAGAAGCCGCACGGACTTCACCTTCGTCCTCCAGCCGCCAAATGAGATCACCGAAGGCGGCTGATAGAACGTAAGCCATTGCTCGACGGGTGTATCCCCGGGCCAATAGGTAACGTGCGCATACGCCGTGTTTCCACGCTGTGTGAAGTTGGCATAGACGTGCCATTCGAAACTGTTGCGCTCGCTCCCGTAGATTGCAGCGCCGTTTTGCGCAGTCCACTTTCCCACGGCTCGCAGAATTTCTATCGACTCTTGCGGTATGGAACCGTCTGGCTTGGGACCGATATTCAGCAGATAGTTGCCGCCACCACGAGCGCAGGTGATCAGATTGTTGACGATCGTCTTCGGCGTTTTCCAGTTGTCGTCTGCCTTGTGGAATCCCCAACTGTCGTTGAGAGTCATGCAAGTCTCCCACGCGCGTCCCTTGTCGGCGGCGCGGATCTCCTGCTCGGGCGTCGAGAAATCTCCCGGCAATCCGTTGCGGTTATTCACAATAATGTCCGGCTGAAGCTGAAAAACCATGTCGTTCATCTTCTGCGACTCCCACTGCTCGGGCGTCAGCGGCCAGTCAACGTCGTACCACAGGATGTCGATCTTTCCGTAGTTGCTCATTAGTTCACGAATCAGTCCATGCGTGTAGGCGACGAACCGCTGTCGTGCCGCTTCGTCGGTTGCGCAGCGCGCCCCATCGGGATGGTGCCAATCCATGAGCGAGTAGTAGAAGCCAACACGCAGCCCCTCTGCCCGCGCAGCTTCCACAAACTCGCGCACCAGATCCCGGCCCGCAGCCTGCTTCGGTGCACAGTAGTCGGTGAGCTTGGTGTCGAAATTACAGAAGCCTTCATGGTGCTTGGTCGTCATCACCATGTACTTCTGTCCCGCTTGCTTGGCTAGCCTCGCCCAGTCGCGCGCTGCATTTGGCTTCGGATTGAAGTGCTTTGCGAGCAGCTCGTATTGCGGAATCGGGACGCCTTCAACTTCCATCGCCCACTCATGGCGGCCGATGACACTGTACAGTCCCCAGTGAATGAACATGCCAAACTTGGCTTCGTGCCACCACTTCATGCGACGCTCGTGATCCGGCGGTGTTCCGGGCTGCGGCGTAGGCTTGGTCGTGTCCCCTTCCTGTGCGACGACCAGGGGCGCAGATGCCGCGAGTCCTGCGCTTGCCGCCATCATCTTCAAATAATTTCGTCTCGATATTCCGCTGTTCATGACCGTCGCCTCTCACGTATGGAATTTGTGCGATCCCAACCGCACGAACAGGGATTGTACTCTGGCATGTCAAGCCGGAAGTGAGGTTCAGCGTGTGAACTATGTCCTGCGAACAAGGCAATTCGACTTTGTTACACCGATTCTGCTGGCCGCGGCTTTTGCATTGCGTGGTACAGTACCAGACCTATGCATTCGGATCTGAACCAGAATGCCGCTGCAGCACGCGGGCTGCTGAAGGAGAGCGTTGCACAGCGTCTGCGGGAAGAGATTCTCGCCGCAAGAATTTCTCCTGGAGAAAAAATCGTCGAGGGTAAGTGGGCACGCGAGTATGGAGTCGCTCAGATCTCAGTCCGCGAAGCCCTGAATATTCTCGCGACACAAGGCTTCGTGACCAAAGGGCACGGACGCAGCGCGCGCGTGCTGAAACTTCAGAAAGCTGACATCATCCACATTTATCAAGTGCGGGGAGCTCTGGAAGCACTGGCGGCGCGGCTAGTCACGGAAGACAAACTTCCCGTCGACGACATGGAAGCTGCCTTCAACAACATTCGTGATTCCGTTAACACAGGTGATCTGCGCCAAGTCATCGAGAGTGTTCAGCACTTTCATATGCTCTTACTCGAGAAACCCCGCAACTCCGTCCTGCGGGACTACGGGCGTCGGCTCCTGGTGCCACTTTACGCATTTACGTTGATGAGGGCGTTGGTCAAGAAGGTCGACACCGGCCCGTGGGAGAGACAACTTGGACTGCATCGCCTGATTATTGACGTACTGCGACAGGGCAATCCCTATCTCGCCGAGCAGACGCTGATTCATGTGACAAATTCATTCCTCCAGGCGGCATTGGAAGTCTGGGCGCAGTAGCTATTTCTTGCGCCGGAGTTTTGAGGAGACATGACATTCGCGATCGTGATGGGGCTTGCTGCCGTTGTGGTTGCCGGTGTGCTACAAGGCCTGTTTGCAGTCCCGATGAAGTATGCGCCGCGCTGGAACTATGAACACATATGGCTGACTTACAGTCTGGCCGGGATGGTCGTGCTGCCCTGGATTTTGACCACCGCGACCGTGCCGCACTTGGCCGAAGTCTATTCACTCACGCCAGCGCTGGCACTCGTTCGCATCGCGGGCTTTGGAATTTGCTGGGGAATTGGATCGGGGCTGGCGGGATTAGGGATGAATCGTCTCGGGATCGGTCTCGGCATGGCGATCATCCTCGGATTGAGTGCGTCACTGGGATCGCTAATTCCGTTACTCATCCTCACACCTCAGCAGTTGCACACACATCAAGGGCGCACGTATCTCGCTGGTACTGTGATTATGCTTGTGGGAATTGCGCTGTGCGCGCGTGCGGGAATGCTAAGAGATGCCGCCCGTAAGCGAGGCGAATCTCTGCCTCCCCGGTCATTTGTTGCCGGATTCATTGTTTGCTGTCTTTCGGGACTGTTTTCGTCAGCTCTGAATTTCTCTTACGCATTCGGTGGTGAGGCGGTGGAACGCGCGCGCGCTCTTGGTGCAAGTCATCTGTGGAGCACTGGAGTAGTGACTGCTCTAGCGGTTTCCGGAGGCTTTATCGCAAACCTGGCTTATTGCGGTTATCTCCTGCGCAAGAACCACACACTAGGAAAATTCACCGGCGATGGCGCAGGCACCGGATGGTTGTGCGGTGTGCTCATGGGTTTCTTGTGGTTTGGCGGTCAGTCGCTGTACGCGGTCGGCATAACCCGGATGGGCGTATTGGGAGTGGTGATCGCTTGGCCTTTGCTCATGGGCATGATCATCGTCACCAGCAACGCAGCCGGAATATTGACTGGTGAATGGAACGACGTTTCGAGCGCAACCAGACGTTTTCTTGCCTTTGGCATGCTGATTATTCTAGCGGCGCTAGGAGTTCTGGCGATGGCGCAACAAGCAGCGTGAACACTCTACCGCCTATAGCCCAGTTCGGCTCCGCCGCTCACTGGAAGAATGCAGCCGGTAATGAAGCGTGCCTTGTCGGATAGCAGGAATACGGCAGCGTCCGCGATCACGTCGCCCCGAGGGCAGTCCCCAAGCACGTGAATGTCGTTAAGATACCTGCGAATGCTTGCCGGATCTTTTTGCTCTGCGCACCATTGCTCCAGCATCGGCGTCCACACTCCCGCCGGGCAGATCGCATTCACGCGAATGGAGTAGCGCGCATAATCGGCCGCCATCGCCTTCGTGAGTGAAATCATCCCTCCCTTGGTTGCAACGTAGGCGGCGTGGTCCTGCTGGCCGATCAATCCGACCATGCTTGCAGTGTTAAGGATCGTTCCTTTGCTGGAGCGGAGAGCGTCGAAGGCGTACCGCGTGGTCCAATAAACGGACTTCAAGTTATTCCGCTGCAGGTTGTCCCACTCTTCCTCGGTGGTTTCGTGTAGCGGTTTGGACGGGCTGGAGATGCCAGCGTTGTTGTGCACGGCGTCAATTCGGCCAAATTCTTCCAGCACGCCAGCGATCGCTGACCTCACAGCCTCGCCATCAGAGACATCCGCTTGCAGGGCGATACCCGTCGAATCTAGCTCTGTTGCCGTGCGCTGAGCGGCTGTGAAATCCCGGTCAACAATTGCGACCGTCGCCTTTTCGCGCGCGTAAGCAAGAGCACATTCGCGCCCAATGCCATCGCCTCCACCGGTGACGACTACTACCTTCCCTTCAAGATCCCGCGGCATGCAATTTTTCCCAATCAATCTTCGAAAAACTCAATGCATATATAAACTCAATGCATATATAAAGGAAGCGCTCGAAGCAACGCGCCAATTTTGAGCCAAGTGCGAAGTAAGTGCTCAGATTTGCGAGGAGTGATACTATAACTCCCGCTCTAACGCCGTCAACCAAAGTTTAAGCGCTTGAAAGCGGTCGTCGGCCTCGAAAAGCCCGCTCGCGCCGTGCTTTCGAGTCGGAAAAGGGAAGGGAGACAGCCCACGTGAAGACAACTCCTGCTTCGGACAATTACCGGGCGTATAAACTTGACAGCAGCCGCCGAGACTTCCTTAAACTCGCGGCGGTCGTCGGTTCGCTGCCGCTGCTCCCAAGCGCGGCGTTCGCTTCAATCTTTTCCGACGAGCGCACCGCGTGGTACCGGAACGCCAAGTTTGGCATGTTCATACACTGGGGCCCGTATTCGCTCGCGAGCGTCGAAGCGTCGTGGCCCATCATGACACCAAAGCCGGGCGGCATCACCGAAGCGGAATATGTTGAGTTGCCGAAGCGATTTAATCCGCAAAATTTCGATGCGCGCGCGCTTGTAGACTTGGCACGCTCTGCCGGTCAGCAATACGTGGTGTTTACCACCAAGCATCACGACGGCTTTTGCATGTTCGACAGTTCGTATACCAGCTACAAGATCACCAATACTCCTTACAAAAAGGACATCGTGCAGCAGCTTTCTTCAGCATGTAAAGAGGCAGGCATGCCGCTCGGCTTTTACTATTCGCCTCCCGACATGCATCACCCCGCGTTTCGCGACACTTCCAAGCCGACCTCAACGAACTGGTATGGCGAACCCATGCGGCCTGAGTGGCCGCTTTATCTCGATTACATGCAATTGCAGTTGACGGAGTTGCTCACCAGGTACGGGCCGGTTGTGCTGATCTGGTTTGACGGCTTGCATGACCAGCAGAAATACGACGGCCAGCGCTTCATCGAACTCATACGACACCTGCAGCCGGCAGCGCTGGTGAATGATCGTATTGGTGTACCGGGAGATTATGTGACCCCGGAGCAGTTCATCCCCACAGGCATTCCGACGAAGGATGTCCACTTCAATGCCGTAGACACAAGCATCAACCAGAAACTCAAGTCCGCAGTTCCGAAGGCCGAGGACTTCCAGCTTTGGGAGACCTGTATGACCATCAACAATCAATGGGCATACAACGCCAACGATAGGGACTTTAAATCGGCGCAATTTCTGATTCGAGGATTGGTTGAAGTTGCTAGTCGTGGAGGAAATTTCTTGCTCAATGTTGGGCCGCGCCCCGACGGAACAATCCAACCGGAGTTTCAGGAACGGTTGCGCGCCATCGGTGACTGGCTCTCCGTTAACGGTGATTCGATTTACGGCACGACCTACGGGCCGGTGCAGGGAATGCCTTCGATTCGCACAACTGCAAAAGACAACAAGATATTCATTCACGTCATCGAGTGGCCAACTGCAGAGCTGGAAATCAACGATATCAAGCCAAAAGTAGTCTCCGCGCGCCTATTGGCCACGGGGCAATCGCTGAAGTTCACCCAAACTGAAGAAAAGCTAAAGTTAGAATTGCCGTCGCGAATGCCTGATGCCAATGTCACGACGATTGCTTTGATGACGTTGTGATTCACATGCCATTGGGTTTTGTACAACTGTTTCGACGTTACTTTTTAGTGGCGCTCGCGTGCGATGGCTTCCAGGCTGATAGTTGCTGCCCCGCCCATTCGGCACTTTTTTCGACGTGGCACAGCAAGCAGGCGTTTGGACTTTCTTCCTTCCCGAATCGCTTTGTCATTTCGGCATTGGGAATGTCATCAATCTGGTGGTAGCGCGCCTGGAACAGCAGGGCATCCATAATGCGAGGCATGTGACAGGAGACGCACCTGCTGGCTTCTGATTCCGCCGGATGGCGCGAATGCTGGGTGATCGCGACCGGATCTCTGAACTGGTTGTGACAACCAGTGCACATCAGATCCGGTTGATCGCGGAATCTTAGCGATGTTGGATTCGAAGCAGAATCGTGGCCGTGAGGATCATGGCAAGTCCCGCAGCTGACTTCGGCTTTTTTGAAACATCGAGAGCGTTCCAGGGCTTCAACTATGAACGTTGTTTGCCGAAATCGCCCGTCTTTGTAAAAGCCCTTTCGTGAGAACTCGCCGAATGGCTGCCGCAAGCGGTCCCCGAAAAACTCTCCAGAAGAAATGTAGTTCAATTCGCCATCGGGCCCAGGATTGCGGATCGCCGATTGCGTGTGGCATTGCGCGCAAATCGCCACAAATTTCCGGCTGTCGATTTTATGGAAATTCACCGGTGGGTCCAGCGGCTCCTTCGGATGGTACTCATGATCACTCATTTCTAAGACGTGTCCGCCGGAGGGGCCATGGCACATCTCGCAATCGACTCCCGGCTCCTTAAATTCCACATCGTTGACGTCGAAGCCGCCGCGCTTAACATTCCGCAACTGGCTGGTATGGCACACGGCGCAAATTGCCTGGTAGCTAGTCGAGGCATCAAGCCTCTCCCAGGTGCGCGGGTCAGCGCGCTCGCTTCCTGGGCCGTCAATCACCTTCCAGAAATTAACCCACTGCTTGTGCAGCACATTGTATTGAATCGGAAATACATGAATTTCACCGTTGGGAAGTTTCGTGGCATAAGCCTGTTCGAATTTTGATCCTATGGTGTAGTCAACACGATAGGTGTGCCACTTGCCGTCAGACTGCAAGATGTCGAAGTAGTGGCGATTTTCGCGTACGGCCATTCTGGCAAAGAGATGGCGATCCAATGCGCGCTTCAGTTCGAACTTCCCGCCCTGATAGTCTGTTTCATCGCCGAGATAGAACTCATTGTTGTTCTTGAAATCTCCTATGATGTTTTGCGGAGCATAAGGACGAAACATCTTCGCCATGCCGCTTTCCGACCAGTGCTGGTAGATTTCGGCATGACACGCGCGACACGAATCGGAACCGAAGTAGGACATCGCTGCGGGCCGTGCTGGGACTTTTGTTTCTGTCGCATTGTTCGAACTCTCAAGCGCCGTTGTCCATCGATCTCCCGCCTGTTGCGCGAAGGTCTCGAACGAAACGGTTGGGTTGGGATAAAGCAGACGATATATCGCCTGAAGACTCTCCAGGGCTTTGGGAGTAAGCTCACCACCGCCGTGGTATGCTGCGGCAAAATTGCTGCTGGCCTCCAGCGTTTTCCCTGAACTGAATTGCGCCAGCCCCAGCACATAGGCAATCTCTAGGTCCTGACTATTGAAATGCCGTGCGTCGAGCAGCGCTGCCTCGGACTTCTTTAGAAATTGTTTCCGCCTTTCGCCCGCTGGTTGCGCCAGCGCTTCTTGCAAAAGAGCGCGGCCTTTTGCAAAATTTGCTGTTGATTTGAGCCGTTGCTTCACATTTGGCCAGTCTTCCTCGCGAACTGAAGCCGCCCTGGCGAAGCGATCGAGGTCGCCTACTGCCTCATCCGCATGGCCAATAGCCGCGGAGTTCAGATGTTGACGCGCTTCTACGTCCGCAACCGGAACCAGCAGCAATGGATTCTCGGGAAGCAGCGCTAACGATAGTCGCGCATAACCCAGCCCCTGCTCATATTCGGCGAGATCGAAGCAGCCGCGAGCTGCGACTTCATACGCTTGCGCCAGAAACCCCGATTGTGGGAACTGCGCGATGAAAGCTTCGGCCCGCGCACGCATCTCTCCTGGCGACGCTGGTTTGAAGAGTTGCAAGAATGCAGAGCGCTCCGCGGAATCAGTTATCTCATCGGCGATTGAAGCCAAGTTACGTTTCTGCAGGGACGGAACTGAATCGATGTCTTGAGCAACTAGATAAGTCAGCGACCAGAGCAGAATGGCGATGACCCGCAACCGCTGAAACATGGCTCTACACTCTACAACACTTCATCTCTGAGCAGTCTGCGCGATGCGAATTGCTTTGTCGATATCCGGGTCCGCGGGCGTGAGCTTTTTTGCTTCGCCCAGTTCCTGGAGTCCATTTTTTGTGTCGCCTGAATGGAGGTAAATGAGCCCAAGATCCTTGTGCAACTGGCCAAGCGCGGTGCAGCCACCGCAGACCTGGATCCCTTCTTTCAATTGTGAAATAGCTTGTGGCCAGTCGTGCGCGGCGGCGGATGCTAACGCAAAGTTCCCTAAAGTCTGGGCCCGATCCATGATTTGTTTCTGTGCCTGCAGGGCCTCAAAGCGCGATTGCAGGCGCTTGGACTCTTCAGGATCAGATTGCGCCAGCTGGCGCGAGAGGTTGTAAAGCGCTTCGGCGTGCTCAGGATTGATCTCAGTCACCTTCCGCCATTGCGCAATTGCCCCGGTCCGATCTCCGGTGTGCAGAAGCTGTTGACCGAGCACGAAGAGCGTGTCCGGATTTTTCGGATCGAGCAGAGCCGACTTCTGTAGAGCCTGAACAGCGGCCGTGGCATTTCCGGCTGATTTTTCGATCAATCCAAGCAAATACCATGGTTCCGCATACTGCGAATCGAGATGCACCGCAGTTTCAAGCTCAGGCTTTGCGCCCTGGTCGCGCCGCAGATCGAGCAGAACCCGCCCCTTGTTGTAGTGAGCAGGTGCGGAATTCGGATCCAGTTTCACGGCTTCAGAAAACTCAGATAAGGCGCCCTCCAGGTTGAACTCATCTGCGTACGCAATTCCCAGATTCAAATGTGCGCCTGAGGATTTAGAGTCCAGTTCGACGACCTTCTTGAAATAGCCAATGCCCTCTTCGGTCCGGTTCAAGCGCGTGAGTACCATCGCGAGCACAGTCAGCGCCTGGGAATTGTTCGCACTTAGCTTGAGGGCGTTACGTATTGCCTGCTCCGCTTCAGAAAAGCGCGATTCGCCTGCGAGAATCAGCCCCAGGTTAACAAACGCCTGTGTATATTCAGGGCTATTCTCCGTGGCTTGACGGAAGAGTTCTTCTGCTTCTTTGTTTTTTCCCTGCTGGCCGTATAGCACACCGAGATTGTTCTGGGCCTCAGAATAACCCGGATCCAGCACAATCGCCGCCTTCAGCTCCTTTTCTGCCTCGACCTCCTGGCCGGCTTGCATGCTGAGGAAGCCCAGCTGATTATGCGCGCGAGCGAGAGAGGAATCGAGACGAATGGCCGTTTGCAGTGCCTCGCGCTCCTCTGCCGTTTTGCCCAGGCGATCAAGCGTTAGTGCGAGATCGTAGTATGTGCGTGGGTTCCCAGGATCCTCGGCCAAAGCTTCGCGATAAACATCAACTGCGCGCTGATACTCGCCCGCCTGAAAGTACTCATTAGCCTGGTTGACCTTTGTCCCGGCAACGTTCTCTTTGACGCTTTGCTGTTTCTTTTGTTGGAAAGCCTCCAATTCCTGACGTGCTCTTTGCTCCTGGCCCACACTTCGCAGCACCGCTGCCAACTGAAATCGTGCTTCACTCGACGCCGGATTCAGCTGCACCGCCCTTTCAAGATGAAGCAACGCCTCTTGCGGCCTTCCCAGCTTCGCAAGAACAAAGCCCAGGTTGTACCGGGTGTCGTAATGATTCGGGTTGAGTGCCTCCGCCTGTTTGAGTAAAGGTTCAGCAGCTACGTAGTCTCCAAGTCCGCGGTTGACCACCCCCATCAAGTACAGCGCGTCAAAATCGTGCGGCTTGCGCCGGAAGTAGCTCCGGATTTCTGGCAGCGCAGTCTGGAATTCCGCGAGAATGATCAAAGCCTTGACGTACGAAAGTCTGGTGATGTCATTGCTCGGATCTAGCCTCAACGCCTCACGGAACTCATCAACTGCCTGCCGAAACTGAGACTCCTGCGTGTATGCGATGCCCAACCTGGCGTGCCGGTCCGCTGATGAAGGGTTTTGTTGTACCAACCTCGCCAGCAGCTTGACAGCTTCTGCTGTGTCGCCGTTGCTCGAGTAAGCCACAGCGAGGTCATCCTGAAGTACAGGATCGGAAGGCGCATCTTTCAGGTACGCGATCGTGGCTGAGTAACGCTTCTGCGCAATCAACGCTTTCGCCAGCCCATCCAACGCGGGCACCGACTTCGGGTCCGACTTCAGTGCCAGTTTGAACTCTTCAATCGCAGCGTCGTTCCGTCCCAACTCGCCCAACGCCTCGCCGAGCGCGATGTGTCCTAATGGATCGTCAGGTCTAATCCGTACTGCAACTCTCAACTCACGAGCGGCCCTCCGTGCGTCGTGCTTTTGCAGAAGCGCCAATGAAAGATTGAAGCGCGCCTCCCAGGAGTTCGGATCCTGACCCACGGCAGCTTCAAATGCCGCGATAGCGCACGACAACTGCTGCCGCTGACCGAAGTAGGCGCCCAGTGCATCGTAGGCACCCGCCGACGGATGAGTTGCAAGTACTTTCTCCAACTCGGCCGGACCTTTGCACGCAGCAGGCATTTGTGCGAACAAGCCCGTCGTCACGACGTGCACAAGCCACGAGCAGAGGGCAATTCGGGCCAAAGAGCGTGGATACGTCGAGAACGCCATCGGAATTCCGGTTTTCGCTTCCATCGTAGCAGAGAAGCGCGGACGTACTTAGGCCGAGTGTTATGATCGCGAAATATGCGCGTGGGACTCGGCACTTGAGCAAAGCACCTTCAAGTGAAATCCTTCTTTTTCTCGGCTTCATACTCCTTGCACTCGGCGGTGTTCAGCCCGCGCACGCGCAGGGTGTGGCCACCGGAGGTACCGCGGCTCCCGCGCGGCCACTTCCTCCGGGCATGAAAGCGCCGGCCGTTGACTATCGGGACATCGCGACAGAGTCCGGCCTCGTCGGTGTGAACGTCTCCGGGTCAGACATTTCAAAACAGTACATCGTGGAAACAACCGGCAATGGTGTCGCGATCTTCGATTTCGATAATGACGGCTTGCCCGATATTTTTTTGGTCAACTCAGGGCGACTTGAGAAAGACGCTGCTCAGCCGAAGCAGTTCCTTTATCACAACCTCGGCGGGCTGAAATTCGAAGACGTCACGGACAAGGCGGGAATCGCATCGACCGGATGGGGACAGGGAGTCTGCGTCGGAGACATCGACAATCATGGTTATCCCGACCTGTTCATCACGCAGTGGGGACAGAATGTTCTCTACCGTAACCTCGGCAATGGCAAGTTCATAGACGAAACCAAGGAACGGAGGCTGCTTTCGCCAAGGCCGCGCTGGAGCACTGGTTGTGCGTTCCTCGATTTTAACCGTGATGGATTCCTGGATCTCGTCGTGGTGCACTATGTGGATTTCGACCTGGCGCACACACCTCACCCCGGTCAAACCAGCCAATGTCAGTGGAAAGGAAGACCAGTCATGTGCGGCCCCCGCGGTCTGCCTCCGGAAACGCTGTCCTTTTATCAAAATGACGGACACGGACATTTCACAGACGTCTCCGATCAGGTACACATCTCAGGTCCTAAGAACTACTACGGCTTCACCGCTCTGACGGGAGATTTCGATAATGACGGTTGGCCGGACATCTTTGTGGCATGTGATTCGACCGCGAGTTTGTACTACCACAACGTGGGCGGAAAGCTGTTTGAAGAGGTCGGGGTCCGTGCCGGACTCGCATACAACGAAGATGGGCGCGAACAAGCCGGTATGGGGGCAACTACGGCCGATTTCGACGGTGATGGGTTACTCGATATTTTCAAAACAAACTTCGCTGACGACACCCACACCATGTACAAGAACCGGGGCGGAAACAATTTCGACGACGACACTATCGGCTCAGGTCTGGCGGTCAATACAAAATATCTGGGCTGGGGGACCGCATTTCTCGACTTCGATAATGACGGCTGGAAAGACCTGATCGTTGCCAACGGTCACGTCTATCCCGAAGTGGACACTGGCCGCACCGCCGAAAAGTACAAGCAGCCACGGCTTCTCTACTGGAACCGTGGCGACGGACAATTCTTTGATCTCTCTGCGCAGGGCGGTCCGGGGATTTCCGACGTTCACTCCTCGCGAGGCCTGGCCATAGGGGATCTGGACAATGACGGGAGCGAAGAAGTCGTAATCAGCAATATGGGCGAAGCACCATCCCTGCTCAAGAACTTTGCAGGCAGCGGGAATTCGATACTCATACGTGCGCTTACCTCAGGACGAGATGCTATCGGCTCACGCATTACCGTCACTGCCGGTGGCCGTAAGCAAATCGACGAAGTACGCAGTGGTGGCTCCTACATCTCACAAAATGATCTTCGCTTGCACTTCGGCCTGGGCCGGGCCAGCACAGCAGACCTCTCGATCCGCTGGCTCGACGGCAAAGTAGAGAATTTCAATTCAATAGCGTCGGGTGAAATCGTAACGATTGAGGAAGGCAAGGGTATCGTTCGCAAACAGCCTTACACTCCAGCAAAGAAGTAGTTCACTGAGACTTTTGACTGCTGGCGTCATTAAGGAGAATGCCGATCGGGCGGAGGCTCAGCGGCGGGCCGCGCGAATTTCGCGTCATCCACAGGCACGTTGAACTTCGCGTCCTCAATTTGGACCGCTAGACGTGAGTTGGGCCGCGCAATTGTGTGTTGAAAGGGGATTTTGAGCCCATCCTGGGTCCGATAATCAGCATAATCTATCTGCGTGGGATTTCGGCCCAGTGGAGATTTGGTGTAGCGCAAGATGCGCAGCAGATACCCCGTATCTTTATCGAAGTAAAATTTGGCTGCAACCTCTCCTGAATTCATCCCAGTAACGACGTAGGTCTCTCGGTCGCCAATTTTCTCCGTCGCGGCCGTCTTAACTTCATTGAATAATTGTTTCATATGCAGGGGCAGTTGCAGGTCCACTTCGGCTTGCGCGGAGGCAACTTCAACCGAAGGAATGTCGCGCACTGGGCGATTCGGTGCGGAAATCCAACCAGTCGGTCCGTCGTAAGCCGTAACACTGTCGCCGTTAGGCAAATGAATGAGGGTGAGTTGCTTCCCGCCTGTCCTGCTAAGAATGTCGATCGGCAGATCTCGCCCGCTAACGTTGATCGTTCCCTTCTCTTGTCGTGTGTTTACTTTTTGCAGGGCCGCTGCTCCTCCGATAGCCTCGATGTACTTCGTGATGATCAGTTCGGCCAGTGGAGCATTGATCGGCGAGTTGTCTGCTCCGGAGACACTCTCGGTAGCCGGCCTCGGACCGCCTTCAGTAATGCTGGGTATGGCTGCTGGCCGCGGAGAGCCACGATGGCAGGAATTGCAGGTAACCGCCTGCTTCGAATCGAAGTTGTCCCGATTGATTGCAGCCATCATCTGCATCATTTTCCGCGCGGTCTGCTTCGGTTTCTTATCGTCTTTCTCCAGGGCCCCTTCCACGTGGCAATAACTGCACTCCACGCCTAGAGAATATGTGATGAACTGCATCGCCGGAACCAGCTGGTCAGCGGGGATGTCCTTCAACACCTGAACATTCTGATACGCCTCCGCAGCCGTCTTTCCCTTCGCCGGGGATGTGCTTGCCGTTTGTCCGAGCTGAGACTCGGCTGCAGTTCCCACCAAAGCAAGAGCCATGCTCAGCCTATATAACAACTCCCCACGCATCGTTACTCTCCCAACAACGTTAGCCGTAGCAGCAGTGCCTTCGGCCCAACTTCACTCACTCCAAGTGAAACACTTCTTCCATGCTGGCCCACCATTCGCCCTGCGCACGGCCTGGAAGCGGACGCTGCATGGGCCCCATGATCTTCCACCACTCCTGCGTTTTGGGATCAGTTGCCATTTTCGCCATGTCCGCCTGGAAGTCCGTGCCGTGGTACTCGAAGTACCCAAACAGCAAGTCGTCTTTGAGAAAGATGGAATAGTTGCGGATATGACACTTGCGGATCCTGTCCAAAACCTCCGGCCAGACTGCCGCGTGATGCTTCTTATATTCTGCGATCGCTTCCGGCTTGACTCCAATAACTGAACCGTACCGTTGCATTGCGAATGCCTCTTTGACGATTAAGTCGCGCTCGAACAGGTCAGCTCAGATGCTTTTCTGCGCTCAAGCGAGTTGCATGCACTCAAGCGCTTCAATATAGTCGAAATTTCGTTGAAAAAGAATCTGGCTATACGACAAGCTGGCTGATATGCACGACGAGCGAATTACCGCAGTTGAAACCCGAGATGTGCGCTTCCCTCTTCTCGATGGTGCCGGCAGCGATGCCGTACATTCGGGGTCCGAGTACGCGTTCGCTACCGCACTGATTACGACTGAAACTAGGAAGTTTGGCACAGGAATCGTGTTGACGCTTGGCAACGGAAACCAACTCGTATGCAACGCGATAGAGATGTTGGCCCAAAAACTCATAGGGCGCGACGTCGAAGACCTGATGTCAAACTTCGGCGACATTTCAAGGCAGTTGGCTGATGACCCACAACTCCGGTGGCTGGGACCGCACAAAGGTGTCGTCCACCTTGCGCTTGCCTCCCTTACCAATGCCTCCTTCGACCTGTGGGCAAAGGTGCGCGGCGTTCCGTTATGGCGACTGCTGCTGGATCTCAGTCCTCAGCAATTGATAAAACTTCTGGATCTCAGCTACGTCGAGAACGTGCTTACTTGCGAAGATGCGCTTTCAATTCTTGCCACTGAGATGTCTGGACGTGCGGCGCGAGAGCCGATCCTGCAGCATGGTTACCCCGGGTACGACACGTCGGTTGGCTGGTTCGAGTATGGCGACGACAAGGTTAAAGCCTTGGCGCAACAAGCGCTTCAACGCGGATTTCGCGCATTCAAATTAAAAGTCGGGTCAGAAGATGGCTCCCGCGATCTGCGCCGCGCCTTTATGCTGCGTGAACTGGCCGGTTCCGAGGCAATGATTATGCTGGATGCGAACCAGCAATGGACGCTTCCGACTGCGGTGAAAATGTGCCGTGAACTTGCGGCGATGTCACCTTATTTCGTGGAGGAACCAACGCATCCGGACGATATTGATGCTCATAAAAGACTCGCGGAGGCGATTGCGCCGACTCGAATTGCACTTGGTGAACATGTTCCCAATCGTGTTCTCTTTAAGAACATGATGCAGGCGGGTGCGTTGCACTTCGTGCAGGTAGATTGCACTCGCGTTGCCGGAATTTCCGAGTTCTTGACGGTGAGCCTGCTCGCGCGAAAGTTCGGATTACCAGTCGTTCCCCACGTAGGGGACATGGGGCAGATTCACCAGCATCTCGTGCTGTTTAATCATATCGCCCTGGGGCACGATGCATTATTCCTTGAATGCATTCCACATCTTCAGAAACACTTTGTGTCTCCGGCCAGAATAGAGAACGGCGTCTATCGCACGCCGGAGCTTCCCGGCAGTTCGTCTGACCTTCACGGTGTTACGCCCGCTAGGCATTCCCTCTGACCTCGTGATCAGCCGGCCTGGCTTAAGGACTCTTTTGTACTGCCGCACCACCGATCGCTTCCGAGAGCGCGCAACTGGCCTCCGCGAGCACACGCTTCACCGCGGAGCGAGTTGTAGAATGATCGACTCTTTTAAGGAATGGAACGCTAAGGGCAGCGACGGCGTAGCTGCGATCGTCCAAAACAGGAAACGAAATATTGATTACGCCCTCTACTTCATAACTTTTTCTCTCGTCAAATCCCTACTGTTTAATCTTGGGTCAAGTGTTGGGCCAAATCGCGCGGAGGACGCTTTCCATTATGCTTACACCACAGCCTTATAGCCCGAGAGGAGAGTTCCGGGGGCTGATGCGCCAAGATTACCTGTCCCGTTGTCGAACGCATCAGGTCACCAATGCCACCAGCCTTTACGTAAAAGCCGCTGCTGAGCGGAGAATTGACCTGGGCGATGATTACAACACGGTCCCCATCGAGCACTCCCAAATGGCACGATTGCTTGATTTGACGCGCGGCGTGCCGCATGATCGGCAAGGCCTCAGTAGTCAGGCGCTCAATAGGAGGATGCTCGTATGCAAGCCTGAACAGATGCAGGGTTAATGAATAGCGATCATCGCTACCAGATCGAGCAATATAACCGCGTGTTTCAAGACATACGAGCATCCGGAAGACCTCCGAAACCGTTCGACCGAGCCTGCGGGCAACTTCTGTTTTTGTGAGCCCCTCCGACTCACTCGCAAGAAGTTCGAGCGCGTCAAGACCTTTTTCCAGGGCTGACGTCGGATAGCGACGGGCGACTTCAGTTCGTGTCATCATGTCCATTCTAGAGTCTTCGGTCGCTTCTCACGGTGGCCACAACAAGCAAACCGATCCGCAAACATATCAACTGTTCTGCGTGAAAAACAAGCATGGAGAGTTTGCGAGGGTCCGTGATAATAGGGAAACGGAGTGCGAGCAGTGTAAGTGCAGCCGCAAGACCGCAAGGACATCCATGAGAGTTTTCTTCACCCGAAATGCAAGAGGCCCTTTGCCCTGGCGGACATCGAACTACCTGGAGCTGGTTTCGGAACCTTTGATAAAACTTGCTCCTGGAATCTTCAGCCGGATGCAGTAAACGCTGGTACTGGCGGTGATATAAAGCGTTTTGTGATCTGCATCGCCCCACGCGACATTACTTACGATCTCTGGAACTTTGATTGTTCCTAGATGCTTGCCTGCCGGCGAAATAACCCAGACGCCCCCCGGGCCGGAACCATAGACATTTCCTTTCTCATCTACCCGTATCCCATCAGGTCCGCCCGGGGCTTTATCAGAGGAAGGGTCCAGGAACACATCCCCATCGCTCACTGAGCCATCAGGCTGGACGCGATAGCGCAACCACACCTTCCTACCGGACTCGGCTATGTACAAGAATTTCTCATCTGGGGAGAACGCAATGCCGTTGGGCCTACCGAGGTCCTTAATGACAAGCTGAAGTTTCTCTCCGTCGGGCTGTTTTCCCGGCTTTTGCTGGCGCGCCGCAGGAATGCGATAGACTCCATTAATTTGTACTTCTTTCGCCGGATCGTTATCACTTTGGGTCGGTAATCCGTATGGAGGATCGGTGAAGTACAGGGATCCGTCTGACTTGTAGACAAGATCATTCGGGCTATTTAGTTTCTTACCCTGATACAAATCCGCCAGGACAGTAATCTGCGCGTTTGGGCTCAGCGACTCCAAGCGCCAGACATTGCGTCGCGCGTGACCCGCCACTGTAACTCGGCCGTCTGCATCGATCGTCATCCCGTTCGAACCTGGCTCCGGCCCTTTGAACGGCGCTGAACCTTCATATCCGCTGGGATGCATAAATACGTGCACACCTTGGCCCGGAACCCATTCGTCAATATTGTTGGCGGGAATCTCGGCGAATAGAAGTCTGCCTTCGTTCGTCCAGACTGGCCCTTCCGTCCACTTGTTGAAACCAGTCGCGATGCGTTCGAGTCTCGCTTTGGGTGCGATAAGTTGATCGAGAGAAGGATCGAGTCTTTGAATTTCCTGCGCTCGCCCAGAGGCACTAATTGCAGCGACCGCCAAGATGAAAATGAGATCGCGTCTCATGCGCATAGTTGTGGACTCCGTTTTCTAGCCATGACGTGTATCTATCTTTCCACTTCATCGGCCGCAGCTAGACATCGCTATGTGCCTTGGAAAAGTAGCCCCGAAAGCCTCTTTCATTCCGTTTCGTGATCACCTATTTCTCTCCACACCGGGCCGTCAGGGTAGCTGTGGCTTAACAGGGTCTCCGAGCATATTTCAGTGCTGTATCCCGGTTGCTGTGGAAGCAGGTAATGCCCGTTCACAATGCGCACAGGATCAACGAAATGTTCATGCAGATGGTCCACAAATTCCGTGACACGGTTTTCCAATGACGTCGACACCCGCAGATAGTCGAAGATTGCCAGGTGTTGGACGCATTCGCAAAGACCAACGCCGCCCGCATGGGGGCAGACCGGAATGTCGAACTTGGCAGCCATGAGGAGTACGGCTAGGTTTTCGTTGACACCGGCCAAGCGGCAGCTATCAATCTGACATACGTCGATGGCACCTGCCTGCATCAACTGTTTGAACATTACGCGATTGTGGCAGTGTTCGCCCGTGGCGATGCGCACGGGCACTTCCCGGCGGATGCGAGCGTGCCCTAGAATGTCGTCTGGATTGGTGGGCTCTTCCATCCACCAGGGGTCAACTTCAGCAAGTTCATTCGTGCGCTGGATGGCTTCGCCCACTTCCCATTTTTGATTGGCATCCATCATGAGCTTGTTGTCGGGTCCAATTTCTTCCCGAACAAGCCGTGCACGACGCAGATCGTCGGCTGGATCTCCTCCAACCTTCAATTTGAAATGGGTCCATCCTTGACCAATGCCTTCGCGGCACAGCCGGCGCACCTTGTCGTCGCTAAATCCAAACCAGCCCACAGAAGTGGTGTAGGCGGGATAGCCGTGGCGCTCCAAAGTCGCGAGGCGCGACTCTTTGCAAGCGGCCCGCTCTTTGAGAAGTGCTATTGCCTCGTCGGGTGTGATCGCGTCGGTGATATAGCTGAAGTCAATTGAACGAACAATTTGTTCGGGTTCAAAATCGGCCAGCAGTTTCCAGAGTGGCTTTTTCTCGATGCGCGCGTAAAGGTCCCACACCGCATTGATAAGGGCAGCCGTTGCCAGATGCACCACACCTTTTTCAGGTCCAAGCCATCGGAACTGGCTGTCTCGTGTCAGCTCCCTAGAGAAAGCTGCCATATCGACGGTAAGGGAAGAGAGGCGACGCCCGCGAACCAATCGCCCCAGATGCCGAATTGCAGAAACGCAGAGATCAGTCCCCCTCCCAAGAGTGAAGGTCAAACCATGTCCCTCAACGCCTCCGTCGGTTTCGAGTATGCAATACGCCGCTGAATAATCAGGATCTTTATTGACCGCATCCGATCCAATCTGCTGCAGAGAAGTGGGGAAGCGAAGATCAATAACGCGTACGTCGGTAATCTTAGGATCACTCAAGGTTCAGTTTCTCCATCGTGCCCTATCGCACCTAGTGGTAAGCTGACCAGACGCGCCGGCCGAAGCATTAGATGGGATGTCTATTCCCGAAATCTTATGTTTGTCAATAAAAATCATGTTTCCCTTTAGGACAGCTGTCAAAAATCAAACGGCGTGAGCAGATCAAGACACTGCCTCAGTGGTGATCCCGCCCATCGACTCCGAAAGCAACACACTTGCCTTCTTTAAGACTTCGCGCACAGTTGCGGGAGTGGTCTGATCACCAATTCTTTGCAGAAAGGGGACGGTCAATGCAGCGATGGCGCGTCCTCGATCATCGAGGACGGGAAAGGAAATATTTATAATGCCGTCCACTTCATAGCTCGCTCGTTCTTCGTACCCTCGGGACCGGATTCTGGCCAGATGGGCTGCCAGATCGCGCGGAGGACGCTCCCCGTTTTGTTTACACCAAATCTCGATGGCCCGAGAGCAGTCTTCAGGTGTTTGGTGCGCCAGTATGACATGCCCGGTAGCCGCATGCATCAGATCGATCACCGCTCCGGTTCTAACGTAGAAGCCTGAACTGACCTGGGAGTCAACCTGCGCAACAATCACAACCTGTCCACCTGCAAGCACCCCCAGATGGCACGATTGGTTTATTTCATGCGCGACCTGCTGCATGAGCGGCAAGGCCTCGGTGATCATGCGTTTGGTCGGAGGATGTTCTTGAGCCAACTTAAACAGCCGTAATGTCAGTCGGTAGCGTTCGCCATCGCGCGACTGCGAGATGTAGCCGCGTTCTTCGAGACACAGAAGCATTCGAAATATCTCCGAGACAGTGCGACCGAGGCGACGAGCGACGTCACTCTTATTGAGTCCTCCTGGTTCGCTGGCAAACAGTTCCAGAATGTCCAGGCCTTTTTCAAGGGCGGGGGTTGGATATTGCCGAGTAGCCTGCTTACGCGATTTCGCAGTCATAGTTGTGTTTCGATATCGTTTTGTCCCCACCTCAGGAACGCCTGTCACCTTTCGAGGCGGTCCCGACCGGTCCGATTGGATATGGCATTCTTGGAATCCAAGACTTGAGAATCTATTTTCGTATATAAAAAACTGCTTGACAAGCACCTCGAGAGCGCGCGATCAGGATTACGAGGTTAGCGAATGGCTCTTCAATTAGTTCTCGGCATTTCCCAGCTCTAACACGGCTAGGAGAAACTGCGAACATTACACCGAAGATTCCTCTCGAAAAAAGAAATGACTACGTCCGAGGAGATCGCTGCAACCGCAGCATGCCTGATTTCATCGAGATCAAGCCATACCGGATCAAGGCCGTAACGCAATTCGTCGCAACCGAACTTCGCTGAACGCATCGTTATCGCGATGCCTCAATCAGGACTGTGCGATCAGCCTCAATCCTTCTCCCTCGGGGTCATTGCGCACTGCGCAGGACGTGTCTAAGTACATCGTTGCCCGCTGCTCCGAAGTGTATGCGGGCCAATGTGGCAGTCCGTTGTGATTAGGATTTCCAGTTCGGGCAAAATTCACCCAGGCGGTACTGATTTGTTTTGAGAGAGCCAATGCCCCGGCGGTACCCCCGCTGTAATGATCACAAATTTCAGCATTGTCGAAAGTGAATGCGATTTCTGCGGCGTGAAAGGGCCCAGGACGGCCGTCCAGTACCGGCGTGCGCCAACAATAGACATAAGTGTACGCAGGCGCGGTACCCAACGCGGCCTTCCTGGTGGCCTGTTCAAAAGCCGGGCGACGAAAAGGAGCCGCTGCAATTGTGGCGTATAGGTCGAAGGGCGTCGCTTCAGGATAATCTCGTCTGTAAGCGTCGATGATCTCCTTGGCGCGGTCGCCGAATTGCTCACTCAGCAAACGGTGGACTTCTTCCATCCGCATGGTGTTCACATCGGAGCGGTCAAGTCCGCTTACGGCCTCATGGAGATTTGTGCCAGTGAGCAAGGGAACGTTCGCTGATATCTCCGGAGCTCCCGGATCGAATGGATGGTGAGGAAGAATGCTGCCATCCACCGTGGGCCCCCAATTGTCTTCACCGTACACTTCACGAAGAGAAGATTTGTGCTGGGGCATTTTCTTCATGGCTTCCGCTGCAGCGCCTGAAAGACGATCAACCGGAATTTTCTGCAGCTCACTTACCTGCGATTTGGACAAGCCCAGCTCTGCGAGTACCAGCTCGGCCACCCGTCGCGAATAATCAGGAGAGAGCGACTTCAGAAATGGACCACTCTGCACAATTGCGCGGTGAAACAAACCCTTGGCGGCGGGCATTGCCATAAGGGCGAGAACTTTGCCACCACCGCCCGACTGACCAAAAATGGTTATGCAACCAGGATCGCCGCCGAAATTTGTGATGTTGTCGCGGACCCACTTTAAAACAGCCACCAGGTCGAGCATGCCAACATTGGCGGAGCTGGCATATTCGTCTCCTCCCAACTCGATGAGATTGAGATAGCCGTATACATTCAGACGATGATTGTGAGTCACCACCACCACATCATGATTACGGGCGAGACTCGCGCCGTCATACGAGAGAAGGTCGTGGCCGCAGCCGGCAGTGAACCCGCCGCCATGCATGTAGACCATAACCGGGCGCTTGTGGGACCCGTTGATCTCCGGCGTCCAAAGATTCAAGCGCAGGCAGTCCTCGCCGGGCACTGTCGCAGCCGCTCCACGATGCAGCACAAACTGATCTTCGTCGGAGTTCGCCAGATTTTTCCCGTCAGTATTAAAGTGGGCAGAGTCCTGATAAGGGCATATGCGGCCATACTGCAGCGCGTTGCGAATTCCAGTCCACGGTTCCGGCTTAAGTGGCGGCATGAAGCGCCTCTCGCCAGCTGTGGAAGCGCCATAGGGAACGCCTTTAAAACTGTAGACGCCATTCCGCCCGAACCCCCGGATCTTTCCAGCAGTCGTTTCTGCAACCGTCGAGGCATCGGAAGCATTAACTGCGCTGCGTCCGCAACTGCCCGTTGCGAGTCTTGTCTTCGAGGGAGACTCAGGGTTGGACCGGGGTTCTGCCGTGGCTCGCAAAACGACAGAACCCGCTAAACCTGCCCCGAAGCTTGCCATGTGACTCAGGAAGGAACGCCGTTCCTTTAACTCAGGCTCTGACCCGCGGCTTAGCAGTTTTTCCGACGTTCGTGCCTCGCATCTCAGATTGTCCAAAGCGCGATCCTCCTTAGCACCCATATCGGTCGACTTCGCTCCCCCAAAAACCAGTTTCTATTACTGAAACATTATATCTGTCAATAAAAATCATAAAGATTTGGGACAGTGGACTTTTGGGCGGAACAGGGAAGCGTCATAACTTGGGTTATGGGATAAAACCGCTTGACAAGCAAAAAGCGAGGGCGGTATAGAATTCTAGTATTTTTATTACCAAATCGATAATTTTATAGGCTAAATGATTTGGAGATCGCGCGCACAGGGTTCGGATCCGCGAGCCACGAGTGAATTAGATATGTCCTTCGTCAGGTTTCCGTGCGAGTGGCAGGCAACGAACTAATTGTGGACTTTGAGGCCAAGAAAACGGGTTTCGAGCTTTGCTACGAGATTAGCCAAAGCGAGAGGATAGCCTCACAAAGGCTACCTAGTCTGGAGTCGCCGGCGCGACGCTTACTTATGAAAGGGATAGCAGGCGTTGCCGCGGCGCTTGCCTCTTCCTCGCTCTCTCCGGCTATCGCTGCTCAGACCCAGAGTCATCAGCCGGAAGCTCCTGGCAATCAGGTTCCTCCTGTCCAGGATGGGTGGGGACCTTTTACCCCATCGAGCGGTGCAGGTCGATATCTCCAACTTGTTTACCCGCCATCCACAACCAAAGGGGAGCTGCAGCTTGGTGTCATATACACCCTCTGGATCCCTGACGATATCAAGACCGTGAGGGCGGTGATCGTTCATCAGCACGGCGCAAGCATTCCAGCCGCGCAGGCGGGGGCAACTTCTACTTACGATTTGCACTGGCAAGCTCTGGCAAAGAAATGGAACTGCGTCCTTCTTGGACCTTCCTATCGTGTTCTGAACGATGCGATTGACCTGACTCCAGGAGGCGCAGAGCTGTGGTTCGACCCGAGACAGGGTTCTGAGCATTCTCCACCCCGACCGAGTACTTGCTGCTTTTCTTCGTTCGGGTACTGCGGCGATGTTTCGTCCGAGGCACGAATTCATTCAGCCTGAAGTTCCGCCCGCAGTCTATGAGATTCCCACGATTGTTAACTTCGGCATAGGAGAGAGAGGAAACCTTCCGTGGGAAGGTTCCATTGCCACTTTCCAGGAGTACCGAGCCCAGGGCGCTCCCATTGGGTTCGCTCCCGATCCGCGTACGGGACACTTCTGTGGGGACTCACGGTATCTCGCTATCCCGTTTTTCGACGCTTGTCAAATGCGCTTAACGGAATGGAACAAGATACTAAAACCGATGGATCTGAGTTCTGCATGGCTGGCAACTCCGTTCGGGGAGACAGCCACACCTGCGGCAGAATTCAAAGGGGATCCTAAGAAGGCCGCATGGTTGCCGAACGAGGCCGTAGCAAAAATCTGGACAGAGTATGTGAGAACCGGAACCGTAACCGACGCAGGCCCACCGCCCGCTCCAGTCAATGTGCGAGCGAAAGCTGATGCAAATCATGGCAATGAGATCACATGGGAAGCGGAGGCGGAGATCGTCAGTGGACTCGGTGGCTTCATTGTGCTTAGAGATGGGCGTGGGATAGCGAAGCTTCCGACGCAACCTCCAGAAGCGGATATGGACGCCCACTCTTCCAGGGGCTCTCATATCACGACACGCCAGTCGCACCGCTCCCTCAGATGAGGCACGTTGATATGTCTGCCGAACCTGGCGCTAAGCACATGTACACCGTGATCTCTCTGAGCAGTACGGGCGTGCGTGCCTTCAATGCCCTCTTTGCCAGCAACTGTCGAATGAAGGAATTATCAGAGCCTCCGACCGAAAGGGATCAAGTCTCCCTCAGCTTAACCTACTCCCCGGTCAGTATGCACATGTGTTTAAGGGAAAATATGATAGACCACGTTATTCTCACAGTCAGTGACTTTAAGCGTTCAGTCGCTTTCTATGCCAAGGCTCTGAAGCCACTTGGGATCACAACCTTTATAGACTACGAAGGCAAAGACGGACACCCAGACTTGAAAGGTTTTGGTGATGGCAAGAGACATTTTTTCTGGCTCAAAGAAGGGAAGCCCGATCCTCAGGCCGTTCACGTGGGATTTGTAGCGAAAGACCATTCCGAAGTAGATGCATTCTACAAGGCCGCTTTAGCAGCTGGAGGAAAGAGTAAGAAATCACCTCAAGCTCGTCTCGAATACTATCCTGGCTATTATGCGACCTGGGTGCTTGATCCTGACGGCCACGATATTGAGGTCGTCAATAAAAGCTAGCCGCCGACAGAATATTGTTCACCAAGGCTGGGGAAACTCCCTGCTGGCTCAACACCTCTAGATCTCGTTCTTCTTTCACGCCCTATCCAGAACATTTGAATTAAGATGGCGCAAACTAACTAAAGCAAGCTACGCAAACTTTTTAACTTCACGCTCAACTGACTGAAAGTATGGAGTATCCAATAAAACTGCTTGACAAGCAGAGACCGGTAGGGATATATCATGTGGGTAGTTTTATTACCAAACATACATTTTTATACGCTAAACCTACTTGAGATCATCGTGCATAGGCTAGTCTTCCGACTTCCCGAAATGGACGAGCAGCCAGCTCCCATTGTTATTGTGGTTCTTGGGCCCCCGGTGCTGGCAAGGGAACTCAGTCCAGTATGTTGGCAAGCCTTTTGCGAATTCCCCATATCTCGGTTGGGAGCCTCCTGAGATCCTGTGCGCAGGACAAAAGCGAAGTCGGATCGCGGCTGAGAGGCATGATGTCGGCGGGAACCCTGATCCCGGACACTTTAGTGCTTGACGTGCTCGCTACACGAATAAGTGAACCGGATTGCGCCCGAGGGTTAATTCTCGATGGATTTCCCCGTACGCTTAGGCAGGCAGATTTGCTCGAACGCGGACTATTGAGATCGCCATTCTATTCCAACAACCTAAGGGAAAAGGTTATTGCGCTTCACCTTCGCATGCAAAACAGCACAATTGTGGGGAGACTCTCTGGACGTCGCATCTGTTCTCGCTGCGGTGCGACTTACCACCTGGAAACCCAGCCGCCACGGGTCAGCGGTGAGTGCAATTTCGATGGATCAGCACTCACGATTCGTGAGGACGACCGCAAGGCAACGGTGCTCAAACGGCTGCAACTTTACGAACAGCAAGCCGTACCGATCCTCAGCCACTACGCAGAAAGGGCAAGCCTGTTGGAAGTCGATGGTGAGCAGCCTAGGGAAAACATCGCTCAAGAAATTGTCACAGCGATTCAGAGCATGCTCTGCATCTCGATCGGCGGCCCCAAGAATGTCCAGTCAACTTTGGAAGACAATCTGTGAAATGCAATCAATCGCAGATACGCGGAAGTATTTCGAATACCCGGGTTCCGCCTCAATCGCGGGGAAAGCGCCGAAAGACTCCGAAGGGGCGAAATGTCATATAGGACAACTGATGCTCTGAGCCTTCAAGAATTGAACGCGGAGACCTTCAGGTTATATGGCCGCATGGCAGTCATTACGGGTGCTGCCAGTGGCATCGGTCGAGCGATTGCCCACAAGTTTGCGGCAAACGGCGCCTCAGTGTGCCTCTTGGACATTAATCGAACACATGCAGAAACGGTTGCGGCGGAGATTACCAGGGCTGGTGGAACAGCCTCGGCATATGAATGCGATGTGAGTGATAGGGTTTCAATTGGATCGACATTCCACACAATTTTGCAGCATGGTCGGGTTCACATTCTTGTAAATAATGCTGGCGTCTCGCACATTGGTACGGTCGAAAGCACGACCGAGCACGACTTCGACCGCGTTTTTCTCGTTAACGTCAAAGGCTATTTCAACTGTATCAATGCTCTAATCAGAAGGATGAAGTCTGCAGGAGGCGGAGTCATTCTAAACATGGCTTCTGTGGCCGGATCTGCCGGACTGGCTGATCGCTTCGCATACTCCACCAGCAAGGGCGCGGTGATTGCGATGACCTACTCCGTCGCACGTGATTACATCGGCCACAACATTCGCTGTAACTGCATTTCCCCTGCCCGGGTGCATACGACATTCGTCGATGGTTATCTGAAAAAGAACTATCCGGGTCGCGAGCAGGAGATGTTCGAGAAACTGGCGAAGACGCAGCCGATCGGCAGAATGGGAGAACCGGAGGAAGTAGCATCACTTGCCCTGTTCTTGTGTTCTGACGCGGCTTCGTTCATTACAGGAGTGGATTACCCCCTGGATGGCGGTTTCATGAATTTGCACGGTTGATTGCGAGAGAACAGTGGACCTGCAACTTGAAAATAAGGTCGTGCTCGTCACCGGCGGAGCCAAAGGCATTGGCGCCGCAATCGTGCGAGTCGCCGCTGCGGAGGCTGCGATTCCCGTCATTGTGGACCGTGACGCCGAAGCCGGCAAAAGCCTCCATGCCGAGGTAGGCACAAGCCACGTGATTGTTGCGGATCTGTCGTCCCCCGCGGATTGCCAAACTGCGGTCGATTCGACAGTTGAGAAGTTTGGCCGCCTTGATGCTCTCGTGAACAACGCGGGGGTAAACGACAAAATCGGCCTGGAGCATGGAACTCCAGAACAGTACGCAGACTCACTAGGTCGCAATCTGCTGCATTATTACAACATGGCGCATTTCGCGCTTCCGTATCTGAAGAAAACGCGCGGCTGCATCGTGAACATCAGTTCGAAAACCGCTATCACCGGTCAAGGCGGTACGTCAGGATATGCGTCATCGAAAGGAGCAATATTGGCTCTGACACGCGAATGGGCGGCGGAGCTGCTGGACGACGGTATCCGTGTGAACGCGGTTATTCCCGCAGAAGTCATGACACCACTCTATCGGCAGTGGCTCGACACGTTCCCTGATCCCGAACGGAAGCTTCAGTCTGTACTGGCCAAGATCCCTTTGGAAAAAAGAATGACCTCTCCCGACGAGATCGCGGCAATGGTAGTATTCCTGCTCTCTGCCCGCGCCGCGCACATAACCGGCCAGCATGTGTTCGTGGATGGTGGCTATGTGCACCTAGATCGGGCGCTGACTTAAGAAATGACAACCTCAGCACCCATCACCGAGCGACGGTATGGCACCCCACTAATTCTTGTCACAACCCTATTTTTTCTCTGGGCGCTGGGGGTCAACCTCAATGACGTTCTCATCCCGCATTTGAAGAAGGTCTTCGATCTGAATGACTTTCAATCGGCACTCATCCAGGTGGCCTTCTTCGGCGGTTATTGCCTTTCCGCGTTGCCTGCAGGACGACTGCTGGAAAGGATCGGCTACAAGAATGGAATAGTCATTGGTCTGCTTACATGCGCGACCGGCGCGCTGCTGTTTATTCCCGCAGCCTCAATTCAGGTGTATGGATTATTTCTTTTTGCTTCATTTGTCATGGCGTGTGGCCAGGGGGTCCTCGAAGTCGCCGCTAACCCTTACGTAACACTCCTGGGGCCAGCAGAGAGCTCCGAGCGGCGGTTAAATCTGGCACAGTCATTTAACGCCGTGGGCGCAGTGGTGACGCCGTTCATTGGCTCGGCTTTTATTCTCTCGGCTCTCGAATATTCGCGTGAGAAGTTGTCGACCATGACGCCCGCACAGATGGCTACATATCGCACGGCCGTGGTCAGCACCGTGGAGATGCCTTACCTGGTCATAGCAGGAATTTTTCTCGCCTACGCCGTTGTGGTTTTTCTTTCCAAACTGCCAGAGGTCGGCGCAACCGATGGAGCAGTGAAGCAGGAGTCAACTCGGGAAGAGCTGCGCGATATCTGGCGGTATGGCCACCTGGTAAAAGGAGTTATTGCACAATTCTTCTACGTTGGCGCTCAAATCGGCGTGGGCAGTTTCGTCATTCGCCTGGCGCAGCATAGTATTCCGGGAATGCTCCAAAGGGATGCTTCCTTCTATTTGAAGCTGCATTTGATTGGATTCATGCTCGGAAGGTTCTCCGGTTCCTACATCATGAAGCGCGTGCCTGCCGCCAGGCTGCTTTCGTTGTTTGCGCTCTCGACTCTGGCCTGTCTTCTCGTGGTTCTTATCGGCTCTGGCGTGGCCCCCCTATGGGCGGTCGTCCTGATCGGTTTTTTTCATTCGATCATGTTCCCAACCATCTTTGCCCTGAGCATCAAGCAACTTGGGCGATACACAAAACTGGGGTCATCGTTGTTGGTGGCTTCGATCATCGGTGGGGCTATTTTCCCCGCCGTTATGGGATTCATCTCCGACCACAGCAATATTCGCGTCGCGTTCCTAGTGCCGCTAATCTGCCAGGCTTATGTGCTCTACTTCGCGGTGCGCGGCTATCGGCCTATTCTGGTTGCAGAACCCCGAGTCACTGAACTGAGTACCGCGAAATGACACGCCGATTCTGTTTCACCCTCGACTTGAAAGACGATCCCGCTTTGATTGCCGAGTACAGGAAATACCACGAGAAAATCTGGCCCGAGATCACGCAAAGCTTAAAGGACTCGGGTATCGAAGATCTGGAAATTTACCTGCTCGGCACGCGCATGTTCATGATCATGGAAGTGAGTGAGAGCTTTTCGTTTGAAAAGAAAGCCAAGGCCGACGAGCAGAATCCGAAGATACAAGCTTGGGAGCAGCTCATGTGGAAATTCCAGCAAGCGTTGCCGGAAGCAAAGCCTGGCGAAAAATGGCTGCACATGGAACGTATTTTTAAGCTAGAACCGTAGCTGGCGAGGCGCATTTTGCTCGCGTTGCGAGAGTAAAACATTGAAACTCATTCGGTTCGGCGAAGCTGGCAGCGAACGGCCAGGGGTCCTCCTCGACGACGGCTCCCGTCTGGATGTCTCGGATTTCGTGTCGGATTATGACGAGGCATTTTTCGCGCGAGTCGGCATGGATGCTCTTCGCGGCTGGCTCAAAGCCCACTCCTCTCCCGCTTCGCGCATCCCGTCCACAATACGTCTGGGGCCGCCGATTCGTCGTCCCAGCAAGATCGTTTGCATCGGGCTCAACTACCGTGACCATGCAGCAGAGGCCGGGGCTGCAATTCCGAAAGAGCCAGTCATCTTCTTCAAAGCGACAACATCCTTAGTTGGACCAAACGATGCGCTGGTGATTCCGAGGAATGCCACCAAGGTGGACTGGGAGGTCGAGCTTGCGCTCGTGGTAGGCAAGACTGCGCGCTACGTCCCGACAGACGAAGCACTTGATTACGTGGCCGGATACGTCCTGCACAACGACTACTCAGAACGCAGTTTTCAGCTCGAGCGCGGAGGTCAGTGGGTGAAAGGCAAAAGCGCAGACACTTTCGCGCCCTTGGGTCCGTTTCTTGCCTCTCCGGACGAACTTCGTGATCCGAGCAATCTAAAAATGTGGCTCAAAGTTAACGGGGAGATTCGCCAAAACAGTTCTACTGGCAATATGATCTTCGAAGTTGCGACGCTCCTATCGTACGTGAGCGAATTCATGACGCTGATTCCCGGAGACGTGATCAGCACCGGCACGCCCGCCGGGGTTGGGCTGGGAATGAAGCCGCCGCAGTATCTCAAATCTGGAGATGTGGTCGAGTTGGGGATTGAAGGGCTTGGCGAATCGCGGCAACGCGTCGTGAACTTCTCAGAGCAGCGCTATTCAAAAACCGTGTGAACCGCTGATACGCATCGACGCTCACCAGCATTTCTGGCGTTATACACCAGACTGCGACACTATGACTGCCAAACCGGTGGTGGACGAGATCCGGCTCTCGCGCGTGCTGCTCCTGCTCGCGCTTTCCGTTTTCATTAATTACTTGGACCGCGGCAATCTCTCGATTGCAGCGCCGCTGCTCAAGAATGAGTTCCAACTTTCGGCGACGCAGCTCGGAGTTCTGCTGTCGTCCTTC
>WNFZ01000719.1_pt1 | contig 45046 bp, 26 predicted proteins | sample 5400081 | NCBI WGS metagenome assembly WNFZ01 (sample SAMN13153365, study PRJNA577476) | soil metagenome | isolation source: 80 cm soil or saprolite under grassland replicate 1 | place: USA:California | collected 2016-06-15
CCGCCGACCATATACAGGAAGATCACGGCTTTGGCCTTCGGCTCGAAATGCGGACGCTTGGGCGCAAGGGGGTTGAAGGGTTTGGTTCCGCCGTCCAGCGCTTTCGCGTCGCGCGCGAGCAAATACGAAAGCGCGAGCGAGCCGAATCCATTGGCCGCGCGGGCGAGAAAATCACGGCGGGTGGTGGATGCCGGAGAGTGCAATCGCTGATTCTTCATAATTTGTTGGCCAATTTCATATGCCAGTTCTAGATAACAGTTTCCAGTTCACCGCAGAGGCGCGGGGACCGCAGAGGAAACGCAGAGAAAGAGAGAGGCTACTGTGACTCAATCTCCGCATTCTCATCGAGGTTATTGGCCAGGCGACGAATCCCGCCATCTTTGAGCACCTCGACGCTGAAGTTGAAAATCAGGCCAACTCTCCAATCACCCAAGCGCATGTACGTCAGCGTTTGCGCTTCGTGAATCGGATGTATGGCGTCAACCGACTTGATTTCCACAACACAAAAGTTTTCCACCAACAGATCAAGTTGATAGCATTTGTCTAGCTTCAAGCCCTTGTATTCGAGCGGCACTGGATATTGTCGTTTGAACCTGATTCCTCTGAGAGCGAGCTCTCGGCACAAACATTCCTCGTACGCCGATTCCAGCAGCCCCGGCCCAAGTACACGATGAACTTCAATTGCCGCGCCAATGATCGACCTAGTCAAGTCATTCACTTTCATCTCTCTTCGTCTCCTTTTTCTCCTCCTCTCTCCGCCTCACTCCTCATCTCTCCGCGTTTCCTCTGCCTTCTCCGCGCCTCTGCGGTGAAGACAAACTGTTATCTACTCCTGGCGTTCTGTGAAACTTGACGTCTCATTTCACATAAACAAACTCGTTCAAATTCATCGCAGCCAGGCACAAATCAACCCACGCCGCCGCCGTCGCTCCATCAACGCCCTTCGGCAAATCTCTCAGTTTCGACACCGTCTCTCCGCGCGCGATGCGGTCGCGAATGACCGCGGCCTGCCCTTTCAGGAAGCTTTGCGTCAATCGCAATTCATCCAATCGCGGGTTGCGGGCGAGGGTAAGCTCGTATAGCCTCGAAATCATTGCGCGTTCATCGCCGCCGGCCTCTTTGAACAACCGCCCGGCCAACTCGCGGCTCTGTCGCAGCATGAATTCGCTGTTCATCAACGTCAGCGATTGGAGCGCGTGGACGCTGACCTGACGCGCCCCGCACACGCTCATCAGATCTGGCGCGTCGAAGGCTACCAGCAGCGGCAACCGCACATTGCGTTTGCGGACTAGATAGATGCTGCGTCGGCTGTGCTGGCGAGGGTCGGGATGGACGGGCCACAAATTGTCCGGCTCATACTCGGTGAAGATCGTGTCGTAGACTTCCGGTTCCAACGGGACCTTGATGGACGGCCCCCCCAACTGCTCAGTTAGCTCGCCGCTGACCGCGAGGACCGCGTCGCGTATCTCCTCGGCGTCCAGACGCTGGCGATTCATCCGCCACAACAATTTGTTGTCCGGGTCAATCTTCGCTTTCGCGTCGGCCTCTGCTGAAGAGGGCGCCGACGATTGCTGGTAGGCGTTCGACAAAACAATCAGCTCATGCATCCGTTTCAAGCTCCAGCTTTTTGATTGCGGATTGCGGATTGCGGATTGCGGATTTCCCTTGTCCCCTTGTCCCCTTGTCCCCCGCTCTCCCGCTCCCCCGCTCTCCCGTTCTCCGGCGCTCCATGTCGGATTCATAAACTCGACCGCCAGCCAATCAAGCAGTTCCGGGTGAGTGGGTTGTTGGCCGTTGCGGCCGAAATCGTTCGGCGTGGCGACGACGCCGCGCCCGAAGTGGTAATGCCACAGACGGTTCACCATCACCCGCGCGGTCATCGGATTGTCCGGTCTTGTGAGCCATCGCGCCAGGGCCAGCCTGCGCCCGGTCGATTTGAACTCGCCGATTTGAACAGGCTCGATCTCGGCTTCGGCCGGCGCGTCTTTGGGCAGCATCACGCTCGGAAACCGCGGGGGCGCCTCATCGCCGGCACGGTGCGGATCTCCGCCCTTCAGTATGTTAATCGGCGGCGTCGGATTGAGTGCGTCGGCCACGGCCAGAGCTTTGGGCAAGGGATCGGGCGAGTACACGTCGATGTCATGCATCTGGCGGCGCAGCGCGGCGCGCTTTTCGCGGTCTTCGGGCGAGAGCGTGGCGACCAACTCATTCCATTTGATCTCCAGCATGCTCTGCGCCTCTTTGGCCAGGCGCTTCTCTTCACCGCTTCGCAGCTTCTCTTCTTTGGCCAGAGCGTCGGCGAACAGCGGTTCGAGCTTCGCGCGCTTCGCCGCCGTCAATTTCTCCTTGTACGGCTTTTCAATCGCCGCGATCTGATCGAGGATCGGCTTGAGTCTCTCCTTGTGCGCTTTGACCGCCGCCCCGTAAGCCTGCTCCTGCTCCTTCGTCGGGCGTTTGAAGTCGTAGTTGTCCGAAGCCGCGAAGAAGGCCTGCAAGCGATAGAAATCGGCCTGCGGTATCGGATCGAATTTGTGATCGTGGCAGCGCGCGCAGCCGACGGTCAGCCCCATAATTCCGTTGCCCACGCCGAACATCACCTCGGTCAACCACTCCTGCCGATTGACGGCGAGGTCCTGATTGCCCGCCACCACGTGCTGCGGCCCCGCGCGCAGGAAGCCGGTCGCGACGCGCATCTCGAAACTGTTCGGGTCGAGTTCGTCGCCCGCGATTTGTTCGGTGATGAACCGGTCGTAAGGCTTGTCGTCGTTCAGCGATTTCACTACGTAATCGCGGTAGCGCCACGCCTGCTCGCGTTCGGCGTCAAGCTCGAACCCGTTCGTTTCGCCGAACCGGACGACGTCCAGCCAGTGCTGCGCCCATCGTTCGCCGTAGCGAGGACTGGCGAGCAAACGCTTCACGACTCTCTCATAAGCTTGCGGCGACCTGTCGGCGAGGAACGCGTTGATTTCTTCGGGCGTGGGCGGCGCCCCGGTCAGATCGAAAGTCACGCGGCGAATCAGCGTTCGCTTGTCGGCGAGAGGCGACGGCTGAAGCCCTTTCTCTTCAAGTTTCGCGAGAATGAACGCGTCAATCGGCGTGCGAACCCAGGACCGATTTTTGACCTTTGGAATTTGTGGGCGTGAAGGTTTGCGAAACGCCCAATAATTTCTCTGTTCGTCTGTAATAGGTTTTGAAGCGGCGTAGACCTTCTCCTTATCTCCTTGTCCTCTTGCCTCCCCGTCTTCCCAAATTGCGCCTTTATCTATCCACTGTTTCAGCAGCCCGATTTGATATTCGGAAAGCTCTTCGCCCATAGGCATTCGCGGCTTCTCTTCGCCGGCCACGAAACGATAGAGCAGGCTCTCATCGGCGTCTCCGGGCTTGATCGCCGCGCCGCGCGAGCCTCCCTTCAACAGCCCTTCGCGCGTTCGCAAGTCCAGTCCCGACTCCCTGTCCTTGCCGTGACACACGACACAGCGCGTCCGCAGTATGGCCACGGCCTGCCGCGCTATCCGTTGTTGATCTTCTTGTTCGGGGGGCTGCTCAGAGGCGCGAGAAGAGTATCCTGCCAGAACAGACAGGCAGGCGAAGACGCAGATAAGTTTGATCCGCCGATTACGTCTCATTGTGGTAGCGTGATTTGTGCGCGAATGCTAATTGGGATTTAGTGATAGATCAAGCGCTCACAAGGCAAGCGCGATGGTACGGTACGGGGAGCGTGAGCGACCTGAGCATTGATCAATAGACCTATTGATCAATGCTCAGGTCGCTCACGCTCCCCGTACCGTACCATCGCGTCAACTTGCGGCCAACTCTTCTTCCAGCAACTGCCGTTCGTACAAATCGGCGTAGGCGCCGCCGAGCCGCATCAACTCTCCGTGCGAGCCGCGCTCGACGATTCTGCCGTGGTCGAGCACGCAGATCAGGTCGGCGTCTTTCACCGTCGAAATCCTGTGCGCGACGATCAGCGTCGTGCGCGAGCGCATCACGTCGCGCAGGCCCGAAAGAATCTTCTCCTCGGTGTAAGTGTCAACGGCGGAGAGCGCGTCGTCGAGGATCAGTATTCGCGGCTCGCGGATGACGGCGCGCGCGATCGCCGCGCGCTGCTTCTGCCCGCCCGAGAGCGTGATGCCGCGCTCGCCCAGAACGGTCAGATATTTCTGCGTGAAGGCGTTCACGTCGTCGGCCAGCCCGGCGATTTCGGCGGCCCGTTCGATCTTCTTCTCAAGATCGGGCCGACCGTTGTGAATCCCGAAAGCGATGTTTTCGGCCAGCGTCTCGCTGAACAGGAATGTCTCTTGAGGAACGTAGCCGACGTTTTCGCGCAACCGCTTCAACGGAATCTCCCTGACCGGCTTGTCGTCGATCAGAACCATTCCCGGCTCGGCGTCCAACAGTCGTGGGATCAGATTCATCAGCGTCGATTTGCCCGCGCCGGTCCGCCCGATGAACGCCACTGTCCGCCCCGGCTCGATCACCAGATTTATGTCCCGTAAAACCGGCGGCTCTTCGGGCGAATAGTGAAATGTCAGATCGCGAAACTCAATCTTCCCTTTCAATTCGGGGCAGACACGCAGGTCTGCCCCTACAATATCAGGGTCGGCTATCGCGGGCTCGATCCGCATGATCTCATGCATTCGCTTCAGGCTCGCCGCGCCGCGCTGCACGAGGTTCGTTACGTAACCCATTGCGATCAGGGGCCAGATCAGTTGCTCCAGATAGAGGTTGAAAGCGGTGAATTCGCCAATGGTCATGCGCCCCCGGGCCGCTTCATATCCGCCGATCAGCAGGATCGCCGCGAACCCCAGTCCGATGAAAAATTGCATCAAGGGCCGGAAGACGGCGGACAGCTTCACCAGGCTCATGTTGCGGTCGACGTATTGCCGGTTGAGCCGCGCGAACTCGTTCTTTTCAGCCTCCTCCTGCGCGAACGCGCGGATGACGCGCACGCCGGTCAGGTTCTCCTGCGCGCGCGCGGTGATGTCCGAAAAGAACGCCTGAATCCTTTCGAACCGCACGTGAATCTGATGGCCGAAATATTTCACAGTCAGGGTCACGAACGGCATCGTCAGCAGCATGATCAATGTCAGCCTGCCGCTGATGCGAAACATCAGCGGCAGGATGATCAGCACGCGGAAGAGGGTCTGCTCGCTGTACATGATCGCAGGGCCGACTATCTGGCGGACTGCGCCGAGGTCGTTGGTCGCGCGCGCCATCAGATCGCCTGTGCGATGGCGCTGGAAGAATTGGAGCGGGAGTCTCTGCAAATGGCCGTAGAAACCCTGCCGCAGGTCGTATTCGATGTAGCGCGACATGTTGATCAACGTGCGACGCTGAAAGTACAGGAAGACGCCGCTCAGAAGCTGCGAGCCGACGATCAGCGCGACATATTTCGTCAGCCCCTGGCCCGTGGCCCCTGGCGCGCTCAGGTAATCAATCGCCACGCCCGTGTAGCGCGGCGTGAAGACGCCCAGCGCGACCGAGACGAGCACGAAGAGCGTGCCGAAGATCAATCGCCATCTGTATTTTTTCAGGTAGAAAAGAAGCCAATCGCGGCCCGTCGTGAAATTCGACGCGAAGTCGCGCGCGCGCGCCGGCGCGGAAGCGGATGTGATTTTATCGCTCAACTCGAATATGACCTCAACGAACGCGCCACCAACCCTATCCCCGCCGCAAGCAGGCCGAGCATGATCATCGTATTCGTCAGACTGGTCGGGCTGAAGTAGACGTGCAGATTCGCGATGATGCCGACCATGATGACTATCACGCCGCCGAACGTCAGTATCCATCCGAACACCGAACGCCCGTCGAAAAACAACAGGCCGATGCCTATCAGCAGTGGTATCAGTGACACTCCGAAGGCGTTGTACCCCCACAGCGTCCAATACCCGCTCATCACCGTCACGCGGCTCAGAAACAAGTAGCCTCCGGCGATCACCATTCCGAGGCCGAAAACGAACTGGCCGACGCCTCCGGGCGTGCCGCCCGCCCCACGAATTTTATCTTTCTCGTCCATTTGTTATTGTCCCTTTCCCTGGCGCATTCTACTTTGCGCGGAACGACCATCTCAAGAAAGAATCCGTTTCAAGGAATGAGCGACAGACCACTCCACGATCAACTCTTCGACCAATTGGCGGGCGAGGCCGCCGCCTGCGCCGTCTGCGAGCGGATGCGTGAACGCAAGGCGGTGTTGAGCCGGCTCAACGGCGCGCTCAACCCGAGTGTGATGTTCATCGCCGAGGCCCCGGGCCGCAACGGCGCCGACCGGACGCGAATCCCGTTTCACGGCGACACGTCGGGCAGGAACTTCGAATCGCTTCTGGCCTCGATCGAACTGACGCGCGACGAAATCTTCATCACCAACGCCGTCCTCTGCAGCCCGCGCAAACCTTCCGGCGCGAACGACAAACCCGCCCGGTCGGAGATTCGCAACTGCTCCGATTTCCTGCGCCGCCAGATCGAATTGATCAATCCGCCGGTCGTCGCCACGCTCGGCGCGGTCGCGCTCGACGCTCTGAAATTGATCGAGGATCACGATTACCAACTGCGCGACGCGGCGGCGAGAATCCTGCGCTGGAACGGGCGCTTGCTCGTGCCACTCTATCACCCCAGCCCCCAGGTCATAATCACCGTGCGAACGCTCGAAGAGCAGAAACGCGATTTCCGCTCGATCCTGAGAGCGATTAAGCGGTCGAACGCCAAATAGAATCTTCCGGCCCTGGGTACGCATCGCTTCCAGCGTGCAGTCTCGGCAAAAGGCGCATTGATTGAACCCAGGCGCTTCTGAAGGCGCCTTGCCTGCGCTGCTCGTTTATCGCTTGCGACTGTGCGCATCGAGCCCCAAGCGCGCTGCGGACCTCCGACGGGTCTACCCTCCGAGACTGCACGCTGGAAGCGATGCGTACCCAGGGAAGACCGAAACTTTCGCCACAAAAATTCCCTTTCAACGTTTAATCAGTCAGCCGAGTAGATGTATTCGAGCGCGCGATTAGCTCCGCAAACTACACGCCAATTCCGGAGTCGAGTCTAAGAATGGAAATCGCGTTGATGGCTGAAAAAATCGAGGGCCAGGACGAGAGCCGCGACCGCGAGGGAGCGGTCGCAGCTGCGGCTCGTCTAATAATCCGCGCGAAAGCCGGCGACATGGCGGCCTTCGACCAGATCATCACTAACCACCAACGGCGGGTCATCTCGCTGGCGTGGCGGCTTCTGGGCAACCGGGAAGACGCGCGCGACGCCGCGCAGGAGACGTTTCTGCGCGTTTACAAATCCTTCGGCAGGTTCGACCCGGCGCAAGATTTTAACGGCTGGCTTTATCGCATTGCCGTCAACGTCTGCCGCGACCTGGCCCGAAAACGCCGAGGCGATCATTTTTCGCTCGAAGCCGAGGTCGAATCCGGCGCCATCGCGGAACCGGCCAGCCCCCACAACACAGAATCGGCGGCGATGCTCGCGCAGGAACAGGCGATCCTGATGCGCGCGCTCGCCACGCTGCCCGAAAAAGAGCGAGCCGCAATCGTCCTGCGCGACCTGGAAGGGCTGGACACGGAAGAGGTGGCGAGAATTTTAGGCTCAAGCCCTACTACCGTCAGGTCGCAGATCAGCGCGGCGCGGGTGAAAATCAAGGCGTTCAAAGAACGCTTTTTGAAAAGAGGCACAGCGCCGCGCGCGTAGGGGCGGGTATTCCCCGCCCAACGGCGTTGATCACAGACACGGGCGGGGAATACCCGCCCCTACGCGCGCGGTATTGTATCAATTGTGAGGCCCTAACTATGCGATGCACACACGCTGAAAAACTGATTCCGCTTTTCGCAGGCGACGATCTGCCCGCGCGGGAGGCGGACGCTTTACGACGACATCTGAAATCCTGCGGGAACTGCCGCCGGCTCGCCGCCGAATTTGAAGAGAGCCGCGACTGGCTGCGCGGATTCGCCGCGCCGCAATTCGATAATGCGGTATTGGACGATATGCGCGATTCGGTATTGAGAGATATTGGGCGGATTGAAAATCGCGCGCAATGGCTTCAATGGATTGTTCCGGGCTGGGACCTAAGATTCACGGCTTCTGTGGCCGTATTGCTGTTGATCCTATTGGCCACTTACGCCTATCGTGGCAGGAAGCCGCAAACGATTCCTGACAAAGAGAATGTTGTGAAGATCAATCCAGGCGGCGGCCAAAAACATTCTACCGGCGACGCGCAGGGAAACGATGAGGTAAATCCCTCGCCTGTTCCGGCCCAACGGCTACCGCGGAAACGCGCGCGCCGAATTAACGAGAATCGCGGCGTCAAGCCGGTTCGATTACCGGACCTGGCGGTCGTAAATGCGCCAATCATTCCGCCGATAATAAACATCTGGCCTGTTTTCGAACCGCCGCCGTTGGGCGCTGACCTGGCAATGGATGACGCGATATTCAATCGGGAAATGACACGGATCGAATTCCAGACCGCTGACCCGAACATCCGCATCATCTGGCTGGCGCCGAAGGATTCAGATTCATCTTCCACCAAATCCAACACCAACACTCGATAATCGGAGGAGACAATGAAACCGAGATCAATTGCGCTTCTATTTTCTCTCTTGCTGGTTTGCGCAATGCCGACGCCCTACACATCCGCGCAATCAACCGGCGGACAGAAGGACGAACAGAAGAAGGACGAACAGACCCCGGCGCCGCAGCCTCAAAGGCTTGCGGTCAAACTTTTTGAGATCAAGCATCGCTCCCCACAGAGCTTGGCCAATTCGGTACAGGCGCTGGGCAGTGGCGCAGGAAATGCAACGATCTATGCGAACGAGGACCTCAAGACTCTGACAGTCAGAGATTTCCCGGAAAACATTGCGGCAATTGAAGAAGCGCTGAAGCGATTGGACGTACCTGAGAAATTCAGCCCCCCCAACCCACCGCTAAGCCTCGAATTCCAGCTTCATCTAATCGCTGCGTCAATGACTCCGCCTGAAAAGCCCACGCTGCCGAAAACCATAGAGCCTGTTCTGGAACAACTCAAATCAACGCTGAAATTTACAAACTATCGATACGTCAGCTCAGCCCTAAACCGAGTCAATGATCGTGGGAAAATTGAGTCGAGCGGCGTAACAAGCGCGCTTTTTCCTACGCCGGCGGGAGTCACCAATAATCCCGATAACCCGTCGTTTTATACCTACAGCCTTTCAAGGGTAACGCTGACACAGGATGGGACCGGCAAAGATAGCATTCTGATAGATCAATTTAAGTTTGGTGTTTCAGTCCCAATCAGAATTGGTACAAACAACACACAGTATAGAGACATCGGCATTGTTACTCCGCTGACCCTGCGCGAAGGGGAGATGACCGTCGTTGGAACAGCCAATATCGGCGCGTCAGACGAGGCGATCATCGTAATCATCTCTGTCAAAAAAGCGAAATAGCGAAGATGACGTTTCTCGATTCCAAAGGAGGCTTCTGATGAACAAGATAAAGCAGGCTCTTATTTTGGCGATCATCGCAGCGGTTGGCGCCGCCGTGGGAATGATTGCGATCAATCAATTCAGCGGCTCTTCCGTTCAGGCCAATCAGGGGGGGAGAAGTGGCGCGCAGAAATGGGAATACTGCGCGATCACTAACGTTTCTGCTTCGGGCGGCAATTCCGGCGAGCGAGGCGTCGCAACCATTCGCTACTTCTACGCCGGTGGGGCGAAAGAGGAGACAGTAGAGTTTGTACCGGATTTCGGAAAGAAAGTTGAATATTACTTCATCGAAAATGGGGCGCTGTCCAAAGCCATAGCTAAACTTGGCGATGAAGGATGGGAGATGGTTTCGAAAGAGCCAGTCACTGAAAACACAACCAGGCACATCTTCTACTTCAAACGCCCCAAACAGTAACCTCGGACCTGACCTCTATCCCCTCAACCCAACTGAACACACAACAGGGCGGATATCGCATCCGCCCCATTCTCTTTTCACATCCAAGCCATTGCGATATAACAGCCACGCGGATTCACAATTTTTTTGAACTCCGAGAGTGGTTTGCCGTTTGTGCAAATGATTCGGCAATGTAGCGCAGACTGTCCAATTTGCGCCGCCCCAACACTTAGCGAGTGAATGAGACCTGCGAACTATCAGGTTTCGAAACTTCCGGCATTGGTTGGGTGAACGCGACACGCAAACTGGACAGTTTGCGGTACGGTTTCCCCCAGTTTCATTCGCTTCAGATCGCAATCATCCAATATCAACAAAGAGGCCGAATGATGAAACTCGTGATGACGAATCTCGTTATGTTCCTGTTTCCGGTCTGCATATTGTCCGCCGCTTTCGCACAGAACTCGAATCAACCCACGGCCCAGACTCCGAATCAACCGGCGCCGATTCCCCTCTGGGCGAACGGCGCGCCGGGAGCGAAGGGCGACGCGCCCGACGACATTCCGAGCGTCCAGCTTTATCAACCGCCCGCTGACAAAGCCTCCGGCGCGGCGATCGTCGTCTGTCCCGGCGGCAGTTACTCTCATCTCGCGCCGCACGAAGGGCACGACATCGCGGTGTGGCTCAACGGCATCGGCGTGACCGCGGTCGTTTTGAAATACCGCCTGGGGCCGAAATATCAACACCCGGCGATGATGCAGGACGCGCTACGCGCGATTCGCTTCACGCGGTCGAAAGCCGCCGAATGGAAGATCGATCCGAATCGCGTGGGCGTTATAGGCTTTTCGGCGGGGGGACATCTGGCATCGACCGCAGCCACGCAATTCACTGTCGGCGACCCGAACGCGAGCGACCCGATCGAAAAGCTGAGCAGCCGTCCCGACCTGCTGATCCTCGGTTACCCGGTGATAACGATGACCGATCCGTTCGCGCACAAAGGCTCGCGGCGAAATCTGCTGGGCGAAAATCCGCCGGGGCAGTTGATTGACCTGATGTCGAACGAGAAACAGGTCACCGACCAAACTCCGCCGACCTTTTTATTTCACACCGGCGACGATCCGGTCGTGCCGGTTGAGAACAGCTTGATGTTCGCCCTCGCGCTGCGCAAGAAGAAGGTCCCGTATGAATTGCACGTATACGAACACGGGCGGCACGGCGTCGGACTGGCGTCGAACGACCCGGCGTTAAGCACATGGCCTAGGCTTCTCGAAAACTGGCTGCGCGCCAGGGGCTTCGTGAATCAGTCGCGGCGCGTCTCGGAGACGGCCCCCGACAAATACCGCAATCCGGAGCTTGTCCGGCTGATCGACGAACTGCGAGTCGCGCCGCCCGAATTCGCCGCCGACTCGATGATCAAACTCTCTCCACACCCGGAGATTGACGACAAATGGAGAGCGGAGATTCTCGAAGAGGCTTTCAGAATCGCGTTCGACGCGCAACATCCGTATAAGATGAAAGACCTGAGCGAGTCTCGGGCGGAGACTCGAACCGGGTACAAGAGCATGGCCTTCGATCTGAAGATGGACAGGCTGTCGCTGCAACTGCTCGCGATTCTCAACCTGGTCCCGCTCGACCCGAAGAAAGCGCGCTCGCTGTGGGGCGAAATGCGGAAGCCTAAGCTGGAGCCGCTCAGGTGCGAGGAGACGCTCCTCTATGACGTCGCCGATTACTACCGCGCGATGGTGGGGATGGCGCGGAAGGCGTTCACGCGCGAGGAGATGAGGATCGGCGAGGAGATACAATTCGTCGACTCGCACATCGTCAACATCGCTTCCCCGGCCGAGGTCAAGGACGCCGCCATTGCGATTATGGACTTGAAGACCACGCCCGCTCAGTTCAATACGCTGGTCGAGACGTTCAGCCGCACGCTCGAAAACGTCGCGAACGATAACCGCTCGTTCTGGTTCGACATCGATCAACTCTCGGCCGCGCCGGTCGCGCTCGCGGGAGCGTGCGAGCGGCGCGGGTTTCCGGCGGACTTCCTGCTCATTCGCTTTCGCGATTATCTGGTCAGACAACTGAGCGCGCCGCGCTGCGCCGACAATCTGACGGGTGATGGAAAGCTCGTCCGGCAGCCGAAATTCGTGACCGACCTCAACGCGGCTTTGGACCGCTATGAATATATTCCGAAGATCTCCGATGACGACGTCAAACCGCGCAAGTTAGATCGCGCGGCATCGTATTATCCTTACTGGACGACGCCGCGGGCAAAGAGCCTCATTGAGAAAATATATATCCTGCGCTTCGGCCAGACTCCTAAACAAACGACCAGGGCGAAATCGAACAAGCCGCCCCAGCCGTTGTCGCTTGAAGCCAGGCAGTCTTCAGAGTGGCCATACAAATTGAGCGATTTTCTGCGCGAGATGGCCGAGTGGAAGCCGGAGCACGAGGCGTCGGCTGACGATTACTTCCACCAGAAATGCCGCCTGTTCAACGAACTGCTCGAATTATCGCCGAACAGTTCGATGCGGCTGAGGATGCTCGGCGAGTACATGGCTTTCCTGGAGCAAAATCGCTTCGAGCGCGAGGGCTTCATCGAATGGTTCCTCCACGTGTCAGACCTGCTGCGCCGTATTCGTTCTATGGAGGAAGAAGAGAAGAAACTGTCGCTCGAAGCGCTGCGATATTCAAATGACCACGTGCTTCAGCTTTGCGTAAAGCTCATGCCCGTGATCGAGGCCGCGCTACAGGCCTCGCGTAAAACTCCCACGCCATAATCATGCGAACCTTCATCGCCATCGAGATTCCTTCCGAGGTCAAATCCGCGCTCGCGGCTTTGCAAGACGATTTGCGGCGCGCCGGCGCTGATGTCAGTTGGACAAGGCCTGAAAACATTCACCTGACGCTGAGATTCCTGGGCGAGGTCGATGAAAGGCGGATCGTAGAGGTCGAGAAAGTCTGCGTCGCTTCGGCCGCCGAATTTCAGCCGTTCACTCTAAGGCTCAACGACACGGGCGTCTTTCCGAACGCGAGACAGCCGCGAGTCCTGTGGGCCGGATTGGCGGGCGAGATCGAAAAGGCCGTCGAGATGCGGAAGCGCCTCAATGATGGGCTTGCTCTGATCGGCTTCGAGCGCGAGGAGAAGCATTTTCGCCCGCACCTGACGATCGGACGGGTGAAATCTAACAGTAAGACCCGCGAACTGCTCGCGCTCGCGGACGCTCGTCAAGTTCCCGCGTTGTCATTCGTGGTCACCGAGATTGTCTTGATGAAGAGCGAACTGCATCCGGCGGGCGCGCGGTATACGCCGATAGCTAAGGTTTCCCTGTCATGAATAGGACCTATAGGACCTATAGGACGACCTATAGGACCTATAGGACCTATAGGACTGATCAGTCCTATAGGTCCTATAGGTGCTATTCATAGTGTAATTCCCTCGTCGCTGCGGCCCAGAATGAGCGCGACGTTTTTGGCCAGCGCGACCGGTTCGACGGGCTTCGCAAGGTGGCGCTGGAATCCGGCGGCGAGGGCGGTTTTTTTGTCCTGGGCCGACGCGTAGGCCGTCAAGGCGATGGCGGGCACGTCGGCGCCGTTCTCCGGCGGCAGCGCGCGAATCTTTTTGATCAAGACGTAGCCGTCCTCTACAGGCATTCCGATGTCCGAGACCAGGACGTCGGGCCTCCATTGGCCGAAAACCTCCATGGCCTCGGGGGCCGACCCGGCGGTGCGAATCTCGGCGCCGTAGCGGGTGAGCATCACGCTTAGGATTTCGCGCGTGTCGTGTTCGTCATCGACTACCAGGACCCGCACGCCGCCGAGCTTGCCCGCGCGCGTCTGCGCCCCTTCATCATCGGGGCGGGCGGCCCACAACTCCGAGGCTTCGCCCTCTACGATCTGAGTCGCCAGCGGCAGCGTTATCATGAAGTCGCTCCCCTGCCCTTCTCCGCGGCTGTAGGCGTATATCGCGCCGCCATGCAACTCGACGATGTGTTTGACGATGGCCAGCCCCAGTCCGAGTCCGCCCTGGCGCCGCCTCGACGTGCTGTCCATCTGAGAGAACCGGTCGAAGACGTACGGCAGGTATTCAGGATCGATTCCCTGCCCCGTATCGCTGACGATCAGCAGGGCTTTGCCCTCCAGTCTTTCGAGGCGGACCTCGATCAGGCCGCCCTGGGGCGTGAACTTGATGGCGTTCGAGAGCAGGTTCCAGACGACCTGTCTCAGGCGCTCCTGATCGCCGTTGAACGGCCCGACCCAGGGTTCGAGCACGATCTGCATTCTCAGACTCTTCGCCTCGACTGACGGGCGGACGGCGTCGACGGCGGCCTCGACTATAGACATCAGTTCGACCGGGCGGTTTTCGAGGGTCAGTTTCCCGGTGGCGATGCGCGAGGCGTCGAGCAGGTCGCCGACCAGGTGAGCCTGCGATTTCGCGTTGCGCTCGATGGTCAGCAGCGCCCGTTCGGCCGAGGCGCGGTCGAGCGCGCCCGAACGCAGCATCTGCGCCCAACCCAGAATCGCCGTCAGCGGCGCGCGCAATTCATGCGAGATCATCGCCAGGAAGTCGTCCTTCAACCGGCTCGCGTCCTCGGCCAGGCGGCGCGCCGCCTGCTCGCGCTCCAGGAACGCCGCGCGCTGCTCCTCGATCCACCTGCGCTGGACGCTCTGCACCACTTTGTCGGAGACAGCTTCCAACGAATTCAACATGTCTGGCTCGAGCCTGTGCTTTGCGAACATCGCGATCACGCCGATCAGGCGGTCGCCCATCAACAACGGATAGCCGGCGAAAGAGACCAGCCCTTCGCGCCTGGCCCACTCCTGGTCGCCCACGCGCGAGTCATTGGCCAGGTCGTTGGTCAGGCTCGGCGTCTTTTCTTCTGCGATCAAACCGATCTTGAACTTGCCCACCGGCACGCGCGTGTGGGCGCCGTGGATGCGGGTGTAAATGCCCGCGCTGGCCTGAAGGTCGAGCGTCTGCTCTTTGTCATTGAGCAGCCAGATTCGCGCCAAGGACGCGTCGAGATGTGTGACGATGGCCTCGGCGCATTTCTGCAAGCTCTGCCTCAACGTGATCTCGCCTGAGGTCAATATGTCGCTGACGTCGGCGCGCAGCGCGGCCTGGCGGCTGAGCCGCTGCCTGATCCGCTCGTCGCGCTTGCGCTCGCTCATGTCGCGGGCGATGCCCTGTATGCCGACCGGACGCCCGTTTTCATAAATCAATCGCGTGTTGATTTCGACGGGCAAGCGGCGGCCGTCTTTGCAAATGATCTCGATCTCGTACGGGGGAGTGTCGGTATTATTGGCCACCATGTCGGCGATCGTCTGGCGAACCAGCTTCAGGTGCTCCGGAGCTACGATCTGACCGATGTCCATCTTCAGGACGTCCTCGCGCTTGTAGCCAATGAGCCGCTCGGCCATCAAATTGAGCGAAGTGAACCTGCCTTCGAGATCACAGGTGTAGATTATGTCATTGGCGTTATCGAACAGCTCCTGATAGCGCGTTTCGGTGGCGCCGCGCGCGGCCTCGGCGCGCTTGCGTTCGGTGACGTCGCGAACGACCCCGGTGAAGACGCGTTTGCCGTCCGCGGCGTACTCGCCGAAGGTGACTTCGACCGAGATTTCCTTCCCCCCCTTGCGCAGCCCCTTCAATTCGACGCCCGTCCTGGCCGCGCGTTTCTGACCCTTCTCCGCGCCCCGCCGCGCGACTTCGCTCAGGCGGCTCATGAAATCCGGCATGATCTGCGTCAGTTCGGCCCCGATCATCTCAGCCGCTTTGTAACCGAAGACCTTCTCTACCGACGAATTGACGAAGAGAATGCGGCCGTCCTCGCCGGCGGCGAGGATGACGTCCGAGGTCGTCTCGGCGACCCTGCGGTAACGATCCTCGATTTCGCGCAAAGCGCCCACGATCCGCCCCCTCTCGCCGATCTCGCGGATGACGCTCATCACCAGGATTCCGTCTTTGGTCTCTATCCGCCGTCTGGTGATTTCCGCCTGAAACTCCCGCCCGGCGCGGTCGACCAGAACGGATTCGAACTGTTCGCTCGCGCCGAGGTCTCCTCCGTAAGGATCGGCGCCGGGCTCCTCCTGCGTATCGCGGCGCACGACGGCGACGGACTCCGACCGCCCCGTTGTCAAAGTGTCCACGCTCTGGCCGAGAAGCTCATCGCGCCTGTAGCCGAACAGCTTTTCGGTCTGCGAGTTGACCAGCGCGATCCGGCCCTCCTGATTGGCCACGACGATCGCGTCGGGCGCGAACTCCACCATCTCTTGAAACCTCGTCCGCGACGTGACCAGGTTGTTGACCAGGCCGCGGTGTTCGCGCATGTCGCGCGCGACGGCCAGCACGCCCGTGATCTTGTTCTGTTTGTCGTGCATCAATCCGAGCGAAAAGCTGACGGGAATCGCCTCGCCGTCCATCGTGCGGACCTCGATTTCGAGGTTGGCCAAACGGCCCGTCGGGGCAATCTCCATCAACTTCCACGGCGTGGCCGGTATCGCGTCCGAACCGCAGACGACAGCCAGGGGGCGGCCAAGGATCGAACTTTCCAAACACCCTAGCAGCGCGGCGGCGGCCGGATTGGCGCGGGTCACCCGGCCCGAACGATCGGTCAGAAACACCGCCTCGGTCATCGAAGAAACGACCTGCTGGAAGAGGTCTCGCGTCTCGGCTATCTCAGCCGCGCGGCGCTCAAGCTCGAATTGCGTGTTGGTCAACTCGGCGTAGGCGCTCTGCAGGTTGGCGAACATGTCAGGCCAGGCGGCTTCTCGCAACCGCCTGACGCCGTCTTCGCGGTCGTTCGTCTCGGTGTTCTTGGATATCCAACTCGGCAAACGCATGTCTATTACCTCCAAAATACAATGGCCGTAGCATTATTCATCATTCATGATGCATTTTCATTTCATCTATTAAGGATCGAAGCTGCGCATTACGCGCAAAATATCGTGGGACAGACTTTAGTCTGTCTGTCCGTGAAATGAATCAGCGCCGGACAGACTAAAGTCTGTCCCACTCTTTTAAGGATCGAAGCTGCGCATTACGCGCAAAATATCCACGCCGGTGAAATCTTCCTGGCGCGCGCATTCTTCGAGCAGTGGGGTGTTTATCATCGCGGCTTCATAAACTCCCGGAAGATTGCCGGCGTCGCGCGGCGACCCCATCCATTCGGAGGGGGCGCCGATCTGATAATTGGCGATCTTGGATTTATCTATCACCAGGTGATGCGTGATCATTCCGCGCCCGCACTCCCAAAATCCGGCGCTGATCTTTTTCTCGGGGATGAGAAATCGGACCGACATCCTCAACTCGCCCCGGCGGATGTAATCGAACGCTTTCAACAGGTCGGCGTATGCGACCATCGCCGCGTAGGCCACCTGATAGGCCCTGGCGCGGTTGCGCTCCAGGGCGTTCGGCTTTTCGGGGATCAACCATCTCAAGGTCGTGGCGGGCCGCTGCCCCTTGGGCAAGTAGATTTCCAGGCTGCGGCGCGCCGGCCTGATGAATTCGCAATTAAACGCGCCGCCGAGAGCGTTGATCCACAACCGGGCGAGAGGCCCGGTCTCCATCGCCTCGCGATCCCAACGCGGCGCCGCGTTCCAGGAATACCGCTCCTTCCAATTGCGCGGGGCCGGCTCGGGCAAGGTCTCTTTGTTCCAGGGGTGCCAGGGCGAGACCGGGCCGTCCAGCGGATCGGCCTTGACCTGACCGCCCTCCCACTGCCTGTAATAGGCGTGATCGACGAATTCCTCGATGCCGATGTTGACGTCCGAGAGCCGGCCGGTTCGCGTCTCGCCGTCGATGATCACGCCCGGCGCCGACATCCGGCGCGAGCCCCATTCGTTGATGTTGAGATAATTCGCGTCGTAACTCTCGGGATCGTCCCACAACCCGGCGCTGATCAGGTTGACCGGCGTCGCGCCGACGCGGGCGTAACGAGGCTCGGCCTCGTAAAAGAAATCGACCAGGTCGTCCCAGACGCAGGTGAGTTTCTTCGAGTAATCGAGCAGCGCGTTGATCCGGCCCAGAACCTGATTGAACAGCTCCCGGTTGGCTTCGACGGCGATTCCCGCCGGGACGACCGTCGTCGGGTGGGGGTGTTTGCCGAAGATCAGCGTCGCAATCTCGCGCCCCAGACGGGCCATCTGCAGCGCTTCGAGATAGAGGTGACCGCTCATCGGGTTCATCCCGCGCATCAAGTCGGCGACCGACTCCAGCCCGTGCTTTTCCACGCCGGCGGGCGTCGTCTTCTGCGCCCTGGCCCACAACGAGAGACTGGTGCGACTGACCGCGCCTTCCGAGTAATCGGGGCCGGCGAGGACGAACAGGTGATGGATAAGCTCGTCAATCATCTCGCCGCTGCTCGCCAGGTTCCGCGCGACGACGGCCAGCGGCGGCGGCGGCGTTCCGGCGGCCATCTCCACCGCCATCGCCGAAGCTATCGCATGCGCGCCGCTCGAAGTGCCGCAGATGCGGCTCGAGATGTGAACGGCGTCGGACGGCCGCCTGTCTCTCAGGATCGTTTCGCAGGCGCCGGACTGCCTGCTGAATTCCCCGCACTCGACGTGCGCGTCGAGCGTACGCCGGTTGGCGAAATCGATTTCGGCGCTCAGCATGAAACGCCCGCAGATCCGAGTCACCGGCTCAATCTCGAAAGTCCCGACTCCGAGATCGCCAGAGAGTTTCTCCAACATGCGCTCCCGGTTGAGCGCCCGTCGACTCCGCCCGTCCGGGGCGCTGTCGAAAGACGCCTTCGCCTCCCCTTCGCGCAGAGAGGCGCGACCATCCATATCAGAATCAATAGGAAGATTTTTGAAAACCATTAAAACCTTGGCGCTCCCTGACGCTTGGCCAAAACGCTTTCGCCAGACCGCGATAATGGCGAAAGTGGCTCGCGAGCGTTAGCCCATGTAAACGGTCAGACTTCTTTCACAGCCGCGGGAGCTTTCTATAATAAATGTAAGCAGTCAGGTATGGAAATGATTACACCGCAAAATTTTTTCGGCGCCGCTTATGTAGTCAAATCGCCGGGTCCGGGCGAGCCAGAGCCAGGTGATTATCCGCGAAACCGCGCTCGGTGCAACCGATGCAGCTTCCGCCGACGCGAGCGCATCCACCATAACTTCTCGACCATCCAGTTACGGGGACCGGGCATTTGACGACCGGACGACTTAACGGATCGAATCCGACCGCCGGCGGATATTCCAGACGTGGAGGCGACGGATACGTTTCGTGATTGTAGAGCCAGCGAGGACGGCGTTCCTCATCCAAATCAAGGGGCACGAGTCGAGCCAGATGGAGGAAGACGTAGATGAGGGTCTCAATAAAACCTTCGCCGGTGGGGGCGCATCCCGGCACGTTGATCACCGGCAATCCAAAAGAATTGGCGGAATCGGCGGAACCATCAGAACCGCCGCGACTCCTGAAATCGCGGCCCAGATAATCCTCAAGCCCCTTCGCGCCCGTCGGATTTCCATTCGCCGCGGGAATGCCTCCCCAACTTGCGCAACTTCCAATCGCTATTACAGCTTCGGCCTTCGGGGCCAACCTGTCAACCCAATTGGCGATGGTCACCGGCCGGCCGTCAGCGGACGTTCCCAACCGCGAGAAACACCCCCCCCCGGCGAGCGACTCGTCGGCTATGGCGCCTTCGAGCACGAGCACGAAAGGAGAGAGCCTCCCTTTCGCGGCCTGTTCCAGGTTCGCGAGAAAAGCGTCTCCGCTCTCCATAGCCATGTCTGGATGCACCAATATGACGCGCGGCGCGTCGGGCACATTGCCCAAAATCAGATCCTCGATGCCAGGCTCCGACGACCCCAGCATCGCCCTCGTGCAACCGTTACACCCGCCTCCGCTCAACCAGATCAGGTGCACCGCTTCGAGCGAGGATACTTCGCTCAACATCAAACACTCCTCAGAAAATCCCTGGGTACGCATCGCTTCCAGCGTGCAGTCTCGGCGAAAGACCTATTGACCGGAATCAGTCGCCCACAAACCTCAGGCGATGCGTACCCAGGTCTGGTTCCTATAAATTCGTCTTTCGCCGAGACCGCACGCTGGAAGCGATGCGTACCCAGGGCGCGTTTTCATTGTTTCAGGGCGTCGCAACGCGACATGAACGACTCCTCAGAAAATAGCCACGTAGGCGCCGAACTTATTCGTCACGTGATGGTCATGTGAAGAATAAGTTCGGCGCCTACGTGGCGTGTTTTCATTATTTCTGTGCGCCGCCGCAGCGACAGGAACCACTCCTATTAAACAAACCGCTCAGTCAAACTCGTGACCGCCCCTTCCGACGCGGATGAAACCAGCGCGGCGTATTTGTGGAAGACCCCAGAAGTGTACATGGGCGAGGGCGGCCTCCATTCGGCCAATCTGGCCTTGATCTCTTTATCGGAAAGCTCGACGTCGAGCCGTCGTTTTTCGATGTCAATGACGATGACGTCCCCTTCGCGCAGCGCGGCGATGGGGCCGCCCACGGCGGCTTCGGGGGCGACGTGGCCGATCATCAACCCGCGCGTGGCGCCGCTGAATCGCCCGTCGGTCATCAGCGCCACGCTCTCGCCCAAGCCTTCGCCGACGATGGCCGCCGTCACGCCCAACATCTCGCGCATTCCGGGGCCGCCTTTCGGGCCTTCGTAGCGTATCACCACGACGTCGCCGTCTTTGATCTGTTTGCCCGTGACGGCTTTCATCGCGTCCTCCTCGCGTTCGAAGATTCGCGCGGGGCCGCGGTGGTAATGGCGCTCGTGCCCGGCGACCTTGACGACCGAGCCTTCGGGCGCGAGGTTCCCTTTCAAGATCACAAGCCCGCCGCTTTGTTTGATCGGGTTGTCGGCGGCGTAGATCACGTCCTGCCCCGGAGTCTCACTGGCCAGTTCCGCCTCCTGCCCGATGGTCAATCCGCTGACGGTCATCTGGCCGCCGTTAATATAGCCCTTTTCGACGAGCCGGCGCGCGACCAGGCCGATTCCGCCCGCGCGCCCCAGATCAATCGCCGTATATTTCCCTCCGGGCTTCAGGTCGGCTATCAACGGCGTGCGTTTGCTGATCTCGTCAAAATCTTCGATCTTCAAATCGACGCCGGCCTCGCGAGCCATCGCCAACAAGTGGAGAACGGCGTTGGTCGAGCCTCCGGTAGCCGCCACGCCGGCGATCGCGTTCTCGAAAGATTTGCGCGTCAGGATGTCTTTCGGTCGCGTCCCACGCCGCAGCAGATCGACCACGTATTTGCCGGCTTCCACGGCCGTCTTCTCTTTCAGCGGGTCGGTGGCGGAAACGCTGCCCGTGCCCATCACCGCCAGGCCGATGAATTCCACGACCATCGCCATCGTATTCGCGGTGTATTGCCCGCCGCACGCGCCCGCGCCGGGGCAGGCCACGTTCTCGATCTCGCGCAGATCGTCGTCGGACATCTTGCCGGCGGCGTTCGCGCCGACGGCTTCAAAAACATCCTGGATCGTCACGTCGCGCCCACGGAAATTGCCCGGCGCGATCGAGCCGCAATAGAGGAGCATTCCGGGAATGTTCAATCGGATCAGCCCCATCGCCGCGCCCGGGATCGTCTTGTCGCAGCCGACAAGGGCGATCAAGGCGTCGAACATATAGCCGCGCGCGACCAACTCGATTGAGTCGGCGATCAGGTCGCGGCTGACGAGCGAAGCCTTCATACCTTCCGTGCCCATCGTCACACCGTCGCTGATCGAGACGGTGTTGAACTCCATCGGCGTGCAGCCCGCGGCGCGGACGCCCTCTTTGACCTTCACTGCCATGTCGCGGTGGTTGAAATTGCACGGCATGGTCTCAATCCACATGTGCGCGACGCCGACGATCGGTTTGGCCAAGTCTTCGTCGGTGAAGCCGATGGCTTTGAGCATCGAGCGCGCCGGAGCGCGGTCCCGACCATTCGTGATGACGTGACTCAGGTGCTTCGGATTGAATGACATAGGCAAGTTCCCAGCAAAAAGGCCCTGCGGCCCGGTTAACCTTTATAATGATTTAGTCAGCAGTAATAGTCGGCGAACAGGAAGGCGCATTGTGGCTGAGATTTGCCCATGGCGCAAGACCGGGAAAGAGAGGACAAGGAGAGGAGGAGACAAGGGGACAAGGGGACAAGGGGACAAGATGTTTTTCTCCTTGTCTCCTTGTCTCCCCTTCTCCTTGTCTCTATACGGTCTTCTCAACGGCAGCGGCACGTGTTGTTAGTCGTGTCCCTGTCGTTGATTGTGAAAACTCGACCAGATTTGACCACTGCGAGGCCCGATCTGGCCTGGGCCATCGGACTGATGTTGACCAGGGCGAATACCCTGTCGGCGCGCAGCGTCATCAGGTTGCCCAAGCGGGTCGTATCGCCCTTGCCGGTAAATAGGAATCCGCCGCGGCCGCACTTGGTGACCTGGAAATCGCCGGTGCAGGAGTCGAATTGCAGAGTGCTGCCGCTGCGGTCGTCCTGAATACAGACGTCGTAGCCGCCGGCGCGCGAAAAGCCGCCGATCGCGATGCCCTGAACGGGTTCATTGAGGCCGCCGATGGGGCCGATGAGCGTCGCCGCTCCGGTCACCAGGTTGACGGTGTAAAACTGTGATTGATTGGCGCCCTGCGGGGTCAGTGAGGCGAAGCCCGCGTTGCTTGGCGACGCGATGTCGAAACCTACCTGCCCTCCATTCGCCGCCACGCCGAGCGAGCCGATGGTGAAGAGCTGACCCATGTTCGGCGAGACCACGGGCGTAACTCCGGGGGCCGATCCTTGCCTGACGAGCACTCCCGCAGCCGGATTAATGCCGAAAAGCGTAGTTGTCGTCGAGCCCTGGAAGCTGTTGGTGTAAGCCGAGCCGACGAGTCCCGGATTCTGCCCGGCGTTCGGATCGCCCGGGGCGAAAGCCAGCGGCATGTCCGCAGGGGCCGCGTTCGCGACCGTGCCGTCGTTAGGATTGAGCCGGATATTCTGACCGCCGTCGCTCACCAGACGAATCCGGTCGGGCACGGGATTGAAATCGAAACCAAAACTATTCCCGTTCAGCGTGAACCCGGAAGACCTGTTCACCCGAATGGCAATCGCCTTACTTGAATCGATGAGGATCATGTAGAGACGATTGGACGAGCTGAGAGCGTAAAGCTGCCCGGTAGCCGGACGGAAATCCAGGCCGACAATCCTTTCACGGCCGGACAATCCTCTGATGACGCGCGAGCTATTGATCACGCCTGGCGTTGCGGCGTTGAAGCTCACCAATATATTGCTCGGCGTGACGGCGAAAACATCGGGCAAGCGGACTTCGATCGCGATGTCAAGAATTATATCGCCGCCGCCGATGGCCCCGATGAGCGTCGACGCGCCGGTCGTCAAATTTACTGTGAAAAGATTCGTGGTCGCACCGCCGTCCGTATTGAACGAGGCCAGCGCCACGCCGGTCTCCGACGAAATGTCGAAGCCGAGGACGCCGTTCGGATCGACGCCAGTTCCCAGTGAACCGACGGTGAAGAGTTGGCCCATATTCGGCGAGACCGCGGGCGTAACTCCGGCGGCCGTACCCTGCGTGACGAGCGCGTTCAGATTGGAGTCAATCCCGTAAAGCGTCGTCGACGACGCGCCGAGGAAGCTGTTGGTGTAAGCGGAGCCGACTACATTCGGAGTCTGTGCGGCGTTCGGATCGGCGGGGGCGAAAGTGAGCGGCATGTCCGGAGGGGGCGCGTTCGCGATCGCGCCGTTGTTCGGATTGATACGGAAGTTCTGATTGGCGTCGCTCACCACACGAATCCGGTCGACCACGGGATTGAAATCAACCCCGAACGACTGGCCGTTCAAGGCCGTAGCCAACGGCGCTGCGCCCACCTGCGTGGCGACTCCGGTCCGCGTGTTGATGGTGTAAGTGCGGCTGGCGTTACTGAGCGCGTAGAGCACCCCCGTCGCGGGCCGGAAATCAATGCCGACGAGACTTTCACCAGAGCCCAATCCCGAGATGGAGAGCGAACTGCTGATGGCGCCCGGCACGCCGGGATTGAAGCGGATCAATTTGCCGCCGGCCGTAAGCGCATAAACAGTCTCAGGCCGAACCGCGTACGCGATGTCGCGGATCAACCCCCTTCCGCCGATGGGCCCGACCAGCGTCGCCGCGCCGGTCGTCAGGTTGATCGTGTAAAGATTCGACGTCCTTGCGCCCGGCGGCGTCAACGAGGCGAATGCGGCGTTGGTCACCGGCGAGATGTCGAATCCGACCATATCGTTAGTGTCGACGCCGAGCCCGCCGACGGTGAAGAGTTGCCCACTGTTCGGCGAGACCGGGGGCGTAACTCCGGCGGCCGTACCTTGCGTGACGAGCGCGTCGCGATTTGAATCAATGCCGTAGAGCGTGGTCGACGTCGATCCCGAGAAATTATTCGTATAAGCCGAGCCGACTACATTCGGAGTCTGTGTGGCGTTCGGATCGGTGGGGGCGAAAGCGAGCGGCATGTCCGGAGGGGCCGCGTTCGCGATCACGCCGTTGTTCGGATTGATACGGAAGTTCTGACCGGCGTTACTAACCACACGAATCCTGTCAACCGTGGGGTTGAAATCAATCCCGAACGACTGGCCGTTCAAGGCCGTAGCAATCGCCGCCGTGCCCACAGCCGTCGCAGCGCCTGTGGACGGATTGATCGTATAAATGCGGTTGGCGGTGCTTAGCCCGTAAAGCTGTCCGTTTGCCGGGCGGAAATCAATGCCGACGAGGTTTTCGCCACTCGACAGCCCTGTGATGAAGCGCACGCTGTTGATCATACCGGGCTGGCCTGGATTGAAATTCAATAGCGTGTTCTTGTCAGTGAGGGCGAACATGGTCGCCTCATAGGGCTGGCTGGCTGAACACGAATTAAAACTCGAAGGGCCCTGGCCTTGCGCAATGGCAGGCTGGACTGGAACTCCGAGCATCGGCGCAAGCGGGCTGGCGCAGCAGAGTATAATCAGCGTAATGGACAACCATCGTTTGTAATTCTTTTTTGTACGAGTTCCGGGCATACGTTTCTCCTCCAATGAAATGGACTTCGAGCAGCCGGCCAAATTCCGTTCGGCTGGCAAACTCTGTAATGATTTTTCCGGTATTTTCCGGCTCCGTTAGAGGCGAGACCCTGATGAGAGAGAGAAGTCAGCGTTACGCTTATTAAACGCTCTATGGCGTCAGCGTCTATTCTTCACACTTTCATCTTTAATCAGGATCACCGCTCAGCCAGACACTAGGGGCAGACACCAGGGGCAGACATTGGGAGCGGACTTTGGGAGCGGACTTTGGGAGCGGGCATGTAGGGGCAGATATTAGGAGCGGGCATTGGGGGAGAGACACCTTACATATTACGCGGAGATTCTATCAAACGAGATTGCTGAAGCCTACTGAATATTACTTAAAATTTTCTCCTTCGTGTAAATATTTCGTGGCAAAAGGGCATGTCAGCTATTCGTACCTTAACGCTTCAATGGGATCCAGCCTCGACGCCTTAAATGCGGGGTAGAGTCCGGCGATCAGCCCGATCGCGACCGAGACGCTAAATCCTATGAAGACATACAGCAGTGGCACTTGCGAGGGCATTAATACCGCGTTGAGCAGAAGGCTGATTAGAAACCCGACGACGATGCCGATGATTCCGCCCACGCCGGTCAGCATGCTGGCTTCGAGCAGGAACTGCAGAATGATGTCGGCTCGGCGCGCCCCGATCGCGCGGCGCACGCCGATCTCCTTCGTCCGCTCGGTCACCGAAACCAGCATGATGTTCATCACGCCGATGCCTCCGACTAACAGCGCCACGCTGACGATCGGAAAGACGATCATCGCCACCATCGCCAGTATCTGGTTGAAACTTTCGAGTATCCCGCTCGGCGTAGTGATTTCGAAACTGTTCGGTTTGTCGAAGGGGACCTGGCGGCGGCGGCGCATTAGATCGGTCGCCTCGTCAACCAGTTTGTCGAGTTGTCCCTGTGTCGCGCCGAGGGCCACAAAATGGTCGTCCTGATTCGGGTACATCGCATGCATCACGCTGTAAGGTATGAAGACAAAACTGTCGGCGGGAGTGTTACCGCCGCCGAACGGGCTTTTCGCCTTTTCGAGCACGCCGATGACGCGGAAGATCTTGTTGCCGACCTGAATTTCTTTGTCGAGCGGCTCGTATCCGGTGAAAAGCTTCTCCGCGATCTCGTGGCCGATGACGGCGACTCCGACGCTGTGATGGTCTTCGGTTTCGGTGAAGAATCGCCCGCGCGCGATGCTCACTTCGCGCGTATCGGCGTAGCTAGCCCAGACGCCGCGAACCTGAGGCGTGCGGACTTCGTTGTTGCGGAACTTGACCGTCGGCGGCAGTTCGGGAGGGCGCAGGATCGGAGACGCGGCAATCGCCGAAGGCAGTTGGCTCAAGGCGATCGCGTCTTCGAGCGTGATCGGCTTACGCTTGCGCTCCTCCTCGGTGAAATCGCTATGTCGCGGGCCGCCGCCCCACCGGCTGACGAAGGCCACGTTACTCCCGAACTGCTCGATCTGTTCTTTCACCCCCGCCTCGAGGCCCTTCGCCAGCGAGGCCACGCCGATCACGGTCGCGGTCCCGATCACAACGCCGAGCACTGTCAGGAACGAGCGGAATTTGTGCGACCACAACGTGGTCATCGCCTGAGTGAAGAGTTCTTTCGCCTGTTGTTTGAGCATAAACGCATTGACTCTATAGATTTCGAGGAAAAGAATTTCAGCCACGAATGAACACGAATAATCACGAATCTTTATTCTAGCTCGTAACGATTCGTTTGTTCTCCTTCGCTACTATTTCGTGAACATTCGTGTTCATTCGTGGCTGAAATTCTTATCCTGAATGCCATATCTTCGGCCCCCCGAGTTCATTCCGACCTCAACGCCACAATCGGATCGAGTTTGGCCGCCTTCCATGCCGGATAGATTCCGAAGATCAGCCCGACGCCGCTCGACACGCCGATCGCCAGCGCGGCGGCCCACAGCGGCAACTCAGCCGGGATCGGCGTGAATTTGACCAGGATCACCGAGATGCCGTACGCGACGCCCAGGCCGATCAGCCCGCCGATCAGGGAGAGCGTAGTCGACTCGACCAGGAACTGCGCCAGAATGTCTTTGCGGCGCGCGCCGAGGCTCTTGCGAATGCCGATCTCGCGCGTCCGCTCGGTCACGGTCACGAGCATGATGTTCATGATCACGATGCCGCCGACCACCAGCGAAATCGAGACCACCCCCAGCGCGACCGCCGCGACCATTCCGAAGATCGCCTGGACGAACTTGTTGATCGCGTCCGAGGTGAAGACGCCGAAAGTTTCCTTGTCGTTGTATGCGAGCTTGTGGCGCGCGCGCATCAACATCTTCACCTGATCCTGCACGTCTTCGAGTTTGGCCCAGTCGTACCCTCTGACGGAGATGGTCAGGCTCTGGCGCGCGCCGAAAACTTTCTGGTGTGTCGAGAGCGGGATGATGACGAAATCGTCGCGCGATTGGCCGAAGAATGACCCCTGCTCTTTCGCCACGCCGACGACCTCGAACGGCAGGCCGTCGATCTTGATTTCGCGCCCTACCACTTCGCGCGCGCCGAAGAGTTTGTCGGCGATCTCCGCGCCGATCATCGCCACGCTGCGGCGGTGTTCGTTGTCGGTTTCGCTGATGTACCGCCCGAACTCCGGCTGAGTGGAATCAATGTTGACCATGTTCGGCGTGGCGCCTTTGACGGTGACGTTGGCCATCTTTTCGCGGGGCGACCTGACCTCGGCGCTCGAAAATCCTTGCACGCCGATATTCTGAGCTAAGGTCATCCGCTCGCGCAGGTAATCGGCGTCTGCCAGCGTGATGTCCTTATTGCGGCGGTTGGCGTTGATGAACTCCTCGAAGCTGGTGATCAACCCGAATTTGTCCAGGATCACCGTGTTCGCCCCCAGGTCGGCGGTCACCGTGCGGTCAATGTAGCGGAAAAATCCCTCGATCACCGCGGCCACGGCGACCACTGTCATGACGCCGAAGATCACGCCGAGCAGCGTCAGGAACGTCCTCAACTTATGCGCCCGCAGCGACGCGAGCGCTATCTTTACGCCTTCCAGAAATCTCATAAGCGCGCCTGCAATTCTGTTTGTCGAATCTTCATAACCGTAAACAGAAAATAGAAACGATCCATTAACAGCCTTGGTTGCAAATATCGAGAGACTCTCACGCGCGCGCCGGCGCTGACCTATGCCGCGCCGGCGGGCGAATTGAAACGCGTGACGTAATACGAGTTGACCTCCTTCATCCATCGCCGAATGTCGGCGGCCAACTTTTCGGCGCCCCTCTTCCAATCCCGCTCACGATAGCCGAGACGTCGAGCGAGCGATTTGAACTCATCAGAGTCTGCTTCGGGAAGAGCCAGATCGCTCGCGTCGCCGCGAACTATCCTGAGCGCGTCGATCAGATTCCGCAAAAAGAGGTAAGCCGCGCGCAACGTCTCGCTCTCAGCCTCGGAGATGAGGCTCAACCGGCGCAGTCTGTCGAGCGCATCGAGCGTGTTCGTGACTCTGAGTTCCGGATGATCCTTGCCGCGCAGAAGCTGCAGGTACTGCGCGGCGTACTCGATGTCGATGATCCCGCCGGAGCTGTATTTGACGTTGGTCTGACCCGGCTTGACAAGTTCGCGCGTCTGGCGACGGCGCAGATGCATCGCGTTCTCCCAATCCCAGGGGGTGCCGCTGTAGGTAAAACTGTCGCGGCGCTCTTCCACGAGCCCGCCCAGGGCCTCGTCTCCGGCCACCCATCTCAATTTGATGAGCGCCTGGCGTTCGAACGGCGCCGCCTCCCCGTTCTCGCTGTAGTAATCGGCCAGTCGCTCGAACGGAGTGGCCAGCGCGCCCGCCTTGCCGTGTGGCCTGAGCCTGAGGTCTATGTGAAAGACGCCCTTCTCGCGGGCCTCGATGAATTCGACCACATGCTGCGCCAGACGCTCGAAGAACAGACCGTTGTCTATCGGCTTCGGGCCAGTCGTCCGCCCCGGCCCGTCATGAACGAACAACACTTCGAGGTCGGAGGCGTAGCCCATCTCTCGCCCGCCGAATTTGCCCAGGCCGCAGATCGTGAACCGCGCCGGAGAACCGTCAGCCCGCGCCGGCTCTCCATGCAGTTCGGCGACGCGCTCGTAACATATCCTGGCCGCCTCGTCGAGAGCGACCTCGGCGAGATCGGTCAGCGCCTGAGAGAAATCCATCAGCGTGACCTGCGGGTCGAGCAGATGCTTGACATCGATCAGAAAGACCTGGCCGTCCTTGAACCGGTTGAAGGCTTCCTTCTTATCCTCAAAAGTACGAGACCCTGATAAAGACTCGGCGAGCCGCCGTCGCAGCGATTGTTTGCCCGGCCTCAATTCGGTCTTAGTGAAGTCCTCTAAAATCGGGAGGAGGTCTTTGAATCGCAAACTCAGGAAGTCGTCCCAAAGGAAGTCGCTCGACCCGAGCAAATGAGCGAGCAGATTCATTCCTTCATTGCCGGCGAAGAACGAAACCATACGATCGGGAATGCGCTCTTCCGCGACCTTGTCCAGGAACTGATCGAAGTGGCGCATCGCTTTGGCCGGGTCCGGGGCTTCGGGCAGAAAGCGGGTGAACTGTTTGATCAGCGCGACGGTCGTCCGCAGCCTCTCTTGCTCCCGCCCGTCTTCGATCTTGCGCCCCCAACTGTCCGCGATGAAGAAGCGATCCCTCGCCTCGCGCCCGACGCTGCGGATTTCGACCTTGTGGATGTATATGCCGCGAATGCTGAGCGCGTTCGAGAAGGCGTAGAGGAAAGCGAAGGCGTCCTCGGAATGCGCGTCCATTACAGTCCAATCGCGTGAGAGCTGATTATCGAAGCGAACCTCGACGGGAGAGAGCAGGCCGCTCAACCGCTCGTTCATCTTCTCGATGCGCTCCGTCAGGAAGCGATTCAAACGCTCCCTGGCCCGCTCGTCCGAGCCGGACGCCAACATCAGGACGAGCGTTTGCAACTCCTGTTCGAACTCGCGCCGCTTCGCTTCATCAAAGTTTTCTCCGGGCTTGGCGCGGACATTGAAGACGTCCACTATCTTGCGCGGCGATGATTGCGGCGCTTTGCCCCTGGTCGCCCGCCGGGTCAAGCGAGGGCGACCTTCTCCGGGCTGTCGGCGCGCGAACGAATAGATGTTCCCCGCCCGGATGTCCAATCCGAAGGACGACAACAAACCGCAAAAGATCGAGAACTCCGAAAGGTAATCGTATCCGACGATGACGATGTCGAATTCGTCCGGCCCGCGCTGCGTGACGCGGCATTGCGCGGGACGCTCACGATCGAGCGCGCATGACATTTTGATGTGCGTCGAGATTTCTTCGGGAGAGAATGTCGCAAAGTAATCCTCGTCCATCCGGGCGAAGAAATCCTGAATGGCCTCCTTGCCGACTTCCGGACAGAGAGACTCTATCGCCTGCTTTGACTCTGCGCTGATCACGCCACATTCCTCATATATTAAAACTGTTGGCCACAGAGATCACAGAGGGCACAGAGGGAATCAATGATTTCTCTGTGCCCTCTGTGATCTCTGTGGCTATTCATCCACAGTTCATATCCGCAGCATCTTATTTTATCATTGAGCTATGACACCGCCGAACGTCAAAGACCTGCTGCTCGCCCCGCGCCTCGATCCACAGCAGGTCATCGCGCTGCTCAGCCCTTACGGGTTCAAAGAACCGACCAAGGCGGACGCTAATCTGCAAGCGTTGGCGGACGACGCTCCGGCGCGCCGGTCGCTGGCCGACATTCTCGAAGATTTGCTGGACAACGCGTCGCAGTCGGCGGATCCTGATCAGGCGATCAACTATCTCGAAAGATTCGCCCGCGCCGCCGTCAACAAAATTCATCTCTTCTCCTACCTCAAAGATTCTCCGCGCACGTTGGAGATTCTGGCCAAGACCTTCGGCGGCAGCCCCTATATGGCCGAGATCCTGATCCGCGACCCGCACTATCTCTACTGGGTGACCGACCCGCAGGTTCTCTACGACGCCAGGAAAAAGCGCGAGATCGAGCGCGAGCTGGCGCGCGCGCTGAGGACTATCGCCGACGAGCGGAAACGGCTCGATTACCTGCGGGCCCTCAAGCGAAGAGAGATGTTGCGAATCGGGGTGCGTGATCTGTTGCGGCTTTGTTCTGTCAGAGAGACTCTGGCCGACCTGTCGACCCTGGCCGAAGCGTTGATCTCTGCGGCCCATTGGATTTGCTCTTTCGCGTTGCGCCGCGAATACGGGATTCCCAGAAAGGCTTTCGGCGGCTTCACCATTTTGGCGATGGGCAAGCTCGGCGGCGGCGAGCTTAACTTCAGCTCGGACGTCGACCTGATCTATCTCTACGCGTCCGACCAGGAAGAGGTCGTGGAAGAGGCCGCGACGATTTCGGCCTCGGAATATTTTCGCCGCCTATGCCAGAAGATCACCGTGGCCTTGAGCGAATTCACTGGTGAGGGCTACGTCTACCGCGTCGATCTGCGACTGCGGCCGGAAGGCAAGGCGGGCAATATCGCCTACTCGCTCGACGGCTTTGAGCGTTACTACCAATCGCGCGGCGAGACGTGGGAGCGATTGGCGCTGCTGAAGGCATGGCCCGTCGCGGGCGACCGCTCGCTGGGCCGGAGATTCCTCGAAATGGCGCGCCCGTTCATTTACGACCGGCCATTCGACCTCAAAACTTTGGAAGAGGTGCGAGGCATCAAGCGCAAAATCGATCAGCGGATATCCCTAAAACAGCAGCGCAGCCGCAACGTCAAGCTCGGCGCAGGCGGCATCCGCGAAATCGAGTTGATCATCCAGGCGCTCCAAGTCTGCCACGGCGCCCGGACGCCGCAAATACGCGAGCGCAACACGCTGAAAGCGCTCGGCGCGCTTCGCGATCAATCATTCATCTCGGCGGAAGAATGCGAGACGCTCACGCAAGCTTACGTCTTCCTGCGCGACGTCGAGAACAAACTCCAAATGGTCAACGACGCGCAAACACACTCGCTCCCGATCGAGGGTCAGGAATTGGCCGCATGCGCCCGCCGATTGGGCTATTACGACAACGACCTCGGCGGCGCCGCTGAACAGCTACTGCGCGATTACCAACACCACACCGGTCAGGTGAACCGGGTCTTCGAGGGCGTATTCAGCGCCTCCGAGCCGCGGCTGCTCTCCCAGTCAACCTGTTAGACGCTGAAGGAATGGGCGCCGAAAAATAATGTGGCGCATCTGCCGTTTGTTGGCGCCGAGTCGAATGGTAGAAACGATCTTCAACCACGAATTCGAATTCGCCCCGTTCATGAGAAAAGGAAAGGATGAGTCGAAATGAAAAAGAAACATCTTCTTGCCGCTGAATTATTCAACTATAGCTATGCCAATTACGCTGATCACCTGGGCATTGGCAATCTCAGATTCGAGAAGCTGATGCCGGAGACATTCGATATTCTTGACCGAGGGCGCGGTGAGGGCTGGAGTGACGCCCAGTTGGCAAAGGCTATGGAGATCGAGGAAAAAGACGTTGATGAGTGGAGAAAGCGGTACCAACAAGCTGTAGACATAATTGACGCCCCCAACCCGGCTGAATCGTTCCGGCGTGGGGTGAAATACTCGATCAGGTACGCGATTGAAGAGGGCCTGGAGACAGAGGAAGATATCGATCAATTAGCCACGCAGATCTGCTACAGGGCGGCGGATTTGGCAGTGTTGCTGGAAATCGAAGATAAACAGTTGTCAGATTATTCTCGGGAATTGAGGCGAGAGAAAGGCGTGAAGTATTTTGGAGATGAGGAACTCTAGCCCTCAAAACAACACGCGGACGAAAGCCAACAGCTCTCGCCCGCGCATCATTAATTTAGCAGTGGTCCGAATCGGGCTTAGATGTTGAAGTAGAGCGCGAACTCCCACGGATGCGGGCGCAGCCGGATCGGGTCCACTTCGTTCTTCCTCTTGTATTCGATCCAGGTCTCGATCAGGTCGGGCGTGAAGACGTCGCCTTTGAGCAGGAAGGAGTGATCGGCCTCCAGCGCGTCGAGCACCACGTCGAGAGATCCCGGGAGTTGTTTGATCTCGGCGGCCTCTTCAGGCGGCAACTCATAGAGGTCTTTGTCGAAAGGCGCGCCGGGGTCGATCTTGTTGGCGACGCCGTCGAGTCCCGCCATCACGCACGCGGCGAACGACAAGTACGGGTTGCAGGTCGGGTCGGGGGTGCGGAACTCGATGCGCTTGGCCTTTTCGGACTTCGAGTACATCGGGATGCGCACCGCGGCCGAGCGATTGCGCTGGCTGTAGGCCAGGTTGATCGGCGCCTCGTAACCCGGCACCAGGCGGCGGTAGGAGTTGGTCGTCGGCGCGATCAGCGCGCAGAGCGCCGGCGCGTGCTTCAAGATGCCGCCGATGTAATAAAGACAGGTCTGCGAGATGTCGGCGTAACCGCCCTTCTCGTAGAAGAGGTTCTTCCCTTCCTTCCATAACGACTGGTGCGTGTGCATGCCCGAGCCGTTGTCCTGGAAGATCGGTTTGGGCATGAAGGTTACGGTCTTGCCGTATTTGCGCGCGACATTCTTGGTGACGTATTTGTACCAATACACCTTGTCCGCCATCTTGGTCAGCGTGTCGAAGCGCATGTCGATTTCGGTCTGGCCTCCCGTGGCCACTTCGTGGTGATGTACTTCGATCTTGACCCCGACGCTTTCGAGGGCCAGTACCATTGCGGAACGGATGTCCTGGGTGTGGTCGTCGGGCGGGACCGGGAAATAGCCCTGCTTGTAGCGCGGGCGATGGCCCAGGTTCGGGCGGTCCGGCGTCCCTTCACGGCCCGAATTCCAGAAGGCCGCCTCCGAGTCGAGGTAGTAGAAACCGAAGTTGTAGCCTTGATCGAAGCTGACGTTATCGAGGATGAAGAATTCCAGCTCCGGGCCGATGTAGACGGTGTCGGCCAGGCCGATCTTCTTGACGTACTCCTCGGCCTTCTTGGCCACGAAGCGCGGGTCGCGGGAGTAATTGCCGCCGGTCACCGGGTCTTTCACGTCGCAGATCAAGACCAGCGTCTGATGTTCTGTGAAAGGGTCCAACTGCGCCGTCGCCGGATCGGGGAAGAGCAGCATGTCCGACTCGTTGATCGTCTGGAATCCGCGGATTGAGGACCCGTCGAAGCCAATGCCTTCGGCGAAGAGGTCTTCAGTCAGCTCATTAGCCGTGATCGAGAAATGTTGCCAGGTCCCTGGCATGTCCGCGAACCGCAGGTCCACGATCTCAACGCCCTTCTCTTTGGCCAACTTAATTACGTCTTTTGGGGTCATTCATTGCCTCCTTATCAGGCGACAGGCTGCGGCCCGAGCCTGAAATGAAATTAGTGGAATTAAGAAAGAAACTCGTACTTGCATCTAAACAATGACAGAAAAGGCGCCGCCTGCTCGTTCATTCGAAATCGCTCGTATGAGACGGCGGGTCATTCAAATATCTCGGCCTCATCGTCAACTCGATATCGAGCGATCGTAGATCGGCTATGAAACGACGGACCGACTCGAGGGCGAAAGCATGAAAATCTGACTCCGTCGCGAAGCGGTCACGCTCGCGCATCAAGCAGGCCATCAACTGGCCGTAATTGCTCTCAGCCTGTTCTTTGTCCTTACGCATATTGTGGCGGCATTTTGATTCGGCGACGGTTTTTCACTCGGGGTCGGCCCGAACTTCAAGCCATTTTTGTAGCAAGTCCCTTGCCAGTCACGGACAGTCCGATGAGGCGCCCACTAAGTCGCAGTAACGACAGCAAAAACGAGAGATCAACGCAATTCGGCGCGCCGCCGAGTGGCGCGCCGAGCGCCTACAAAAATGTATTTCACATTGGTTTATCGAACAAGATTGTCGGTTTCTTTCCTGGGAGCGCAGGCATCCTTGCCTGCGCGGTTCCGGAAGCAAGCAGGCAAGGATGCCTGCGCTCCCAGGAAAATCAGCTTCGAAAACGACGACAATCGATTTCGTATTTATTCACTTTGTAGCCGAGAATCCTTTCGGTCGTGTCGAGCAACCGGGCGGCGCGCGCGCGATTGCCTCGTGTGGTCTTCAGCGCGTCCTGAATCAAATCCTTCTCGAAGGCGCTGACGGCCAGATCCAGACTCATCTTGGTTACAGTGCCGGAACCTTCGGCGGTTTGCAGCGTCGGCGGCAGATGGTAGCCGTGAATGACGTTGCCCTCGCAGACCAGCGTCGCGCGCTCGACAACGTTCTCGAGCTCGCGCACGTTGCCCGGCCAGTGATAACTCATCAGCATGTCTATGGCCGGCGTGGAGATCCGCTTGATCCGTTTGCCGTTCTGTCTGCCGTATTTTTCAAGGAAATGGTCGGCCAGCAGGAGGATGTCGGTCTTGCGCTCGCGGAGCGGCGGCAGGTAGATCGAAAAGACGTTCAGCCGGTAATACAAATCCGAGCGGAAGCGCCCGTCGGAGACCGCCTGCTCCAGGTCGACGTTGGTCGCCGTGATCAGTCGCACGTTGACCTTGATCGTCTCGGTCCCGCCGACGCGCTCGAATTCGCGCTCCTGCAGCGCGCGCAGCAGTTTGACCTGCATGGCGGGCGACAGGTCGCCGATCTCGTCCAGGAACAGCGTCCCGCCTTCGGCCAGTTCGAAGCGGCCTCGCTTGCGCGCCACGGCGCCGGTGAAAGCGCCCTTCTCGTGGCCGAACAACTCCGATTCAATCAGGGATTCAGGCAGCGCCGCGCAGTTGACTTTGACGAAAGGCTTCGATGATCGCGGGCTGTTATAGTGGATGGCGTGGGCGACGAGCTCTTTGCCCGTGCCCGATTCGCCGCGGATCAGCACGGTGGCGCCCGAAGGAGCGACCTGCGCGATCTGCTCGTAGACGTCGCGCATCTCTTTGCTCGTGCCGATGATGTTTCTGAAATCGTACTTCTGCTGCAACTCGCGCTTGAGGAGGGCGTTTTCGTCCTGCAACTGCGCGCGCTCCTGTTCGACCAACTGCGCGAGTCTCAGGCTCTGCGCGATCATCGAAGTTACGATGGTCAGCAGTTGCACTGAATCTTCGTAATTCCGGTTCTGCTTGTACGGGTAGGTGATCGAAAGCGCCCCGACGGTCTTGCGCCGTTCTTTGATCGGCACGCAGATGAACGACTCTTCCGTATCGGGCGAGCGCTTGCGCGTGCGGTACAAAAACAGCGGCTCCTTGCTCACCTGCGGCACTATGATGGGTCTCCCGCTCGCCACCACTTTGCCCGTGACGCCTTCATCGACCTTGTAGCGGCCGCGCTGGCGTTCGCCCTCGCTCAACCCGTAGGCGTATTGAATCTTCAGGTCGGCGGCGCCTTCGAGCACCGCGATCGCCCCGCGCTTCATCCCCAGCTCGCGATCCAGTATCTCTAAAACCTTTTCGACGGCGGCCCTGGTGTCCAGCGTCGAACCTAAAGCCTGACTGACCTCCAACAACGCCGTCAGCCTCCTGCTTTTTATTTTCGCTACATCATCTACCATAATTCATCTAAAACTCCATTTAAGAATCCCGGCCATCGAACCAATATATTTTTCAGAGTCTAAGAAATACAAAATTGTTTGAATAGGCGTCAAAGATAACATTTTTGTCGCGCGTGGCAAAAGGCGACGCCAAGCCTCAACCCCATTTCTCGAAGAGACGGTTACGGCAGTCTTCGCGCGCCGATAGGAAAGCCTCCGGTACGAGGGGCGTCAGCGACTGCGCTACAGTGCGGGGAGCGTCAGCGACCTGAGCCCCGGCCAAATAGCCTATTGATCGGGGCTCAGGTCGCTGACGCTCCCCGCACTGTAGCGCCTGGCGACTCTTAGGCCCAGGTCGCTGACGCTCCTCGTACCGTGCCTCTTACTTAACCTTCAACGTATTTCTCGCGCCGGTCTCTCAGAGCCGGGCGGTTAAGCCAAAAATATTAAGCAATCAGAAAGAGCAAATGGCGTACCTCTTCGATTTAACTTTGATCGCCCTGACAGCGCCGAGTCAGAACTGCTACAATGAACCGGTACTCCTCCACAATAACTGATTGATAACCTCACCTGAGCCGTTCTCCGATTGGGGCGCCATTTTCTCCACTTGCGTCAAACCAAATATCTCGAGGCCAGGCGATGAACAACGGTGAAGAGCGTGGAATAGAAGAAGATTGGAAGCGGGATAGCGAAAATCTTTTCCGACTTATGGTCGAGAGTGTGTCCGATTACTCGATCTTCGCGATCGACACTGGAGGGCGCATACTGAGTTGGAATAAGGGGGCGGAGGAAGTCTTCGGTTACAGGAAAGAGGAGATAGTCGGCGAGAGTTTCGCGATCCTCTTCACGCCTGAAGACCGCAGTCAGGGCGCGCCGGAACGCGAGCTTGAGAACGTCAGAAGCAACGGGCGGTCCGGTGAGAACCGCTGGCATCTGCGGAAAGACGGCTCCCGACTCTGGGTTTCCGGCCTGGTCAATCCGCTGTGGGATGAAGCCGGGAATCTGGTCGGCTATGTCAAAGTGGCGCGCGGCGATGACGAGGAGGCCGGCGCCCGCAAGCGGGCCGAGGAAAAACGCGAAGAGGATCTGGAGCGGGAGAGGGAGGCGCGGAGCGAATCCGAAGACGCCGGCCGCATGAAAGATGAGTTTATCGCCCTGATCTCGCATGAGCTGCGATCTCCGCTCAACGCCATCCTCGGCTGGACACGCATTTTGCGCCAGGGGCGGCCCGACGAGGAACTCTACCTGCGCGCCACCGAGATCATCGAACGCAGCGCGCGAATGCAATCGCAACTGATCGATGACCTCATGGACACGGCGCGCATCGTCAGAGGCAAGCTGAAGCTCGAAGTCCAGCCGGTCAACCTGGCGCCGTTGATCGAGAAGGCGATGGACGTGGTGCGCCCCGCGGCCGACGCCAAGGGCATCACGCTCGACGCCGTACTCGACCGTGAAGCCGATCAGATCACGGGCGACCCGGACCGTTTGCAGCAGGTGGTCTGGAATCTGCTCTCGAACGCCGTCAAGTTCACGACCGAGGGCGGGCGCGTCGAGGTGAAGTTGGGGCGAGTGGATCCTTACATTCAAATCAGCGTGAGGGACACGGGTTGCGGCATCAGCCCGGAGTTCATGCCTTACCTCTTCGAACGTTATCGTCAGGCCGACGCGTCCGCCGCACGGCGCAAAGGTGGACTCGGCCTCGGATTGTCGCTCGTGCGACAACTGGTCGAGATGCACGGCGGCAGCGTCACAGCCGAAAGCGAGGGCGAAGACAAAGGCGCGGCCTTCATCGTCAAGCTGCCCGTTCGCGCCATCTATACTGCCGAAACCGAACGCCCGCCGCTGGCCGGCGTCAAGACGAGGTCGCTGGAGGGCGTCTGGGCGGCCGTCGTGGATGACGAGGCCAACGCGCGCGAGTTGATCACTTCAGTGTTGGAATCACACGGAGCTCGAGTGACGGCGTTCGCTTCGGCCGGAGAAGCGCTCGAGATGTTGACCTCGGAGCGCCGTCCCGATGTGCTAGTCTGCGATCTGGCCATGCCCGGCGAAGACGGTTTCAGCCTGATCCATAAGCTGCGCGAATGGGAAAAGGCGAGCGACGGCGTGTTGCCCGCCATTGCGCTGACGGCCTTCGGCCGCGTCGAAGACCGCACGCGCGCGCTCTACGCCGGCTTCCAGATGCACATCGCCAAACCTGTAGAGCCGGTCGAGTTGGTGATCGTAGTCAGAAGCTTGATCGAGCGGGGCTTGCAATCGAAGGTGAAGACTGGAAAAGCGTGAAAGATGTCAGATGTCAGATGTCAGATGTCAGATGTCAGATGTCAGTAGAACCGCGCCACATCCTGACATCTGACATCTGACATCTGACATCTTTCAGTAATGAATGTTCCCGGTAAGGCTCGCCACCACGGCGATCAATTCGTCGGGGTCGATCGGTTTGGCGATGTGCATCTGGAAGCCGGCGGCCAGTACCCGCACTCGGTCTTCGGCCCTGGCATAAGCGGTGACTGCGACGGCGGGAATTTTGCCGCCCCGCTCAGGATCGCGCGAGCGGATCTCACGTATCAGGTCGTATCCGTCCCGGTCCGGCATCGCGATATCCGAGACCAGCGCGTCAGGCCTAAAACGCTCCAACGCGTCCAGCGCATCATCCACCGAGGTCGCGGGGATCACTTCGGCCCCGGCCTCGTCAAAAATGAATCTGAGCATATCGAGGGTGTCCGGATTATCTTCGACCAACAGCACGCGCACGCCGTCCAGCCTGTGGCCGTTTTCTAAAACCATTCGCTCTGCGGGCGCCGGCGGCGGCGCTTCAGCGCGCGGGCCTGACCGAGGCGCCAGCCGCAGCTTTGAAATCAGCGGCAGTCTGATCATGAACGTCGCCCCTCGCCCCTTGCCCGGGCTTGAAGCCAAGACGCTGCCCCCGTGCATCTCGACGATGTGTCGCACGATGGCCAGGCCGATGCCCAGGCCGCCATACTCGCGCGTAGAGGACGCGTCGGCTTGGCGGAACCGATCGAAGACGTGAGGCAGAAATCTGGGATCGATGCCTATGCCGGTATCTTTGACCGCGATCTCGATCTGGCCCTCGGCGCGCCCGAGGCGCGCTTCGATGCGCCCCCCTTCATTAGTGAACTTGACGGCGTTCGAGAGCAGATTCCAGAGGGCCTGTTGCAAACGGTTGGCGTCGCCGAAGACCACGCCGTCAGGCGTGTCAACCACCTCGCTCAAGGCGATCCCTTTCGCCTCGGCGCTGGGCCGGATGACATCGACGGCGGCATGAAAGATATTCTCGATCAAGACCGGCTGGGCGTCGAGCTTGAGGCGTCCGGTGATGATCCGCGAGGTGTCGAGGATGTCCTCGATCAACCGGTTCTGCGATTGCGCGCTTTGAGCTATCACCTCCAGCGCGTGGCGCGCCTGCGGCTGGGTCAGCCCGCCGCCGGTGAGCATGCGCGCCCAGCCCAGGATCGAAGTGAGCGGCGTGCGCAGTTCGTGCGAGATGGTGGCCAGGAATTCATCCTTCATCCGGTTCGCCGCTTCTGCCTCTTCGCGCGCGGCTTTCTCCTGGCCCAATAGACGTTCGAGCTCCTCTTCGATCTTCTTGCGCTCAGTGATCTCCATCACGACTATATTGACGCCGAGCACCCGCCCGCCGCCGTTTTTGATCGGGTAGTAGCTGGTGATGAAATGGCGGGCGGCGCCCAGCTCATTCGCCGACTCCGCGCTCTGTTCGACGTTCAAAGCCGGCTCGCCGGTCTCGATCACGCGCCGGCAAACCGGCTCGACCGTGTCGGCCATCTGTGGTATGACCTCGCGCACTGTGCGCCCCAGGTGCTCTTCCACCGAGCATCCGTTGATCTCCGCCAGACGCTCGTTGATGCTGAGGTATTGCAGATCGGTGTCCACGAAACAGAGGCCGACCGGGGCCGTGGCGTAGATCGCCTCGACGTACGCCAACTGGCGGCGCGCCTGCTCCTCGCTCTCGCGCAGCGCTTCTTCGGCCCGCTTGCGCTGGGTGATGTCATGGACGATCGTGACAAAACATGGTTCGCCACGAAGCTCAATCGGCTCGATCGAGATCCTGGCTATAAGCGCTTCGCCAGATTTCCGTTTTATCGCCATCTCGAAGTCGCGAATGTAACCTTGCTCTTCCAGAATCGCGCGCACATGCCGGCGGTCCGTGGGATCGATCGGGAAGTCAAAGTGAGCCCAGCCTTTTCCGATCACTTCATCGCTCCCATAACCGAGCATCTGGCGCCAGCTATCATTGACCTCGAGAATGACGCCGTCGGACTGGCGGGTGATGACGAGACCGTCCGGACTTGCGCGGAACGCTTTGGCGAAACGCTCCTCGCTCTCGCGCAGCGCTTCCTCGGCCCGCTTGCGCTCGGTAATGTCGCGGGCGACCGTGAGCCAACAATGTTCGCCGCGAAGTTCGAGCGGCTCGGCCGAGAACGCGACCAGACGCGTTTCGCCGGATTTCCGCTTCATCATGAATTCAAAGTCGCGGACGTAATTTCGCTCTTTCAGAATCGCCAACATGCGCCGGCGGTCCGAGGGATCGACATAGAGTCCGAGGTCAATCGGGCTTTTTCCGATCACCTCATCCCGGTCATAGCCGGACAGCGAGACGAAGCTATCGTTAGCTTCAAGAATGGCGCCGTCAGCGAGGCGGGAAATGACGAGGGCGTCCGGGCTTGTGAGGAAGGCTTTAGCGAATCGCTCCTCGCTCTCGCGCAGCGCTTCCTCGGCCCGCTTGCGCTCGGAGATGTCAATGAAAGCGGCGACGGCTGAGACCCTGCGGCCTTCCGAATCGTATATCGGCGCTGAATCCACTGAGAAGAAGGTCTCCGTCCCGTCGCCGCGCCGGTACCTCATCTCTTCGCCCTTGACCGCTTCTCCGGAGATGAGCGAGCGCGCGATGGGATACTCTTCCGCCCCGTAAGGACTGCCGTCCTCGCACAGGGCGCCGTATTGCGTGTATCCTCCGTAGTCGTCAGAGAGCAGCATCGGATGGCCCCACAGCGATTCCGCTTCGCGGTTGCAGAAAATCGTACGGCCCGAAGGCGCCTCGGCAATGGCCACGCCGATGGGCATCTGTTCAAGAATCTGCCTCAGACGATTACGCTCGGCCTCGATCTCCCCGTGCAGGCGCTCGCGCTCGGCCTCCTCCCGCTTTCGCCCGCTGATGTCGTGAATGATGAACTGCGCGAAATGCCGCCCCTTCCACTCGAACCTCACGGCGCTGACCTCCGCCGGAAGAACCTCGCCGTCATCGCGCCGGAACGCGATTTCGACCTGCCCCTCCGGCATGTCGCTGGTCAGCAGACCGGTCAGACAATCGCGGAATTGATCCACGCATTTGGGCGGAAAGAAGTCGAAGAGGCTCCGTCCTATCACTTGCTCTGGCGTGACTCCGAGCATCCGCTGCATCGACTGGTTGGCCAGATGGATCGTCCCGTCGTCGCCGGCGATCACAACGCCGTCAGGCGAGATTTCGGTGAGCAGCCGGTACCGCTCTTCGCTCGCGCGCAGCGCCTCTTCGGCCTGGACGCGGTCGGTGATGTCGCTCATCGCGCCGGCTATCAGAATCGGCTTTCCGCTTTCGTCGTAAAACTTCTGGCCCTGGTCGAAGATGTGAACATAGGAGCCGTCGGCGCGGCGGAATCTGTATTCGTCGAACCAGTTGCGGTCGGCGCCCCGTATGAACTTTTCAAAACGGGCCTTGACTCGCCCCACGTCTTCGGGATGAATGCGGTCAAACCAGTCCTCCAGTCCGGGCTGCAAATCTCCGGGGCGGGTCCCGAACAGCGGCCTCGCCCGTTCGCTCCACCACAACTGGTTCGTCTCCAGATTGATCTCCCAGATCGAATCCTGAGTGGCTTCGGAGATGCGCCGCAGCCGCTCTTCGCTCTCGCGCAGCGCCTGTTCGGCCCGCCTCCGCTCGGTGATGTCGCGCTGCGTTCCCCAAGCGCGTACCACGGCCCCGTTCTCCACGATGCCGGTCAAGTTGTTCAGGAAGTATCTCGTGTTCCCGTACCGATCGACCTCATGCGATTCGGAGTCCGTCAGGTTAAACCCGGAGCGCTTGAAGGCGCGAAGTTGGTCGATGTTCCGCGGGTCCGTCCTGACGAGCAGATCGCTGATCCGCGCGCCCACGATCTGACCCGCGGTCTCGTAGCCGTACATACGCGCCATCGCGTCGTTGCATTCGGCGAGGTAAGCGTATTTGAAGATCATCTCGATCTGCTCGTCTTCAGGCAGGTTGGCTGGGACCGGGCGTTCAAGTTCGAAGCGCCAAATCGCTTCCGAACTATTCGCGATGAAGGCGCGGTACCGCTCCTCGCTCTCCCTCAGACCTCTCATTGCTCTGGCCCGCTGTACCGACTCCCAGCATCGGTTGGCCACCTTCGTTACAAGCTCGACCTCCCAAGCCTCCCACTGGCGCGGCGTCTTCTGGCTGACAACCATCCTCGCCACATAATGGCCGTTCTTGCTCAGCGGCGCGCAAATCAAAGCCCGGGCCTCCGCCCGCCGGTATGCCGAGAGGTCTTTTCCCGCCAACGCCGCGGCTTCTATGTCATTGGCCACAAAAGGGCGATTCGCGCGCATCATCCGCAGAGCTTCGACGCCCAAATCGTCCACGCTGAACCGGCCCACGATGCCGGGGGCGTCGCCGCGGGTGTACTCGCTCGTAATGCACAGGTACTTTTCGTTCGCCTCGATCTCGGCGTAGGCGCAGCGGTCCACGCCCAGATATTCGCCCAGCATCCGGGCGGCGGCGGCCATAATGTCTTCCGGGTCGGCCAGCGGCTGCAGCGCCTGATTCAGGTCGGCGAAGAAACGGATCTTCTCCTCCATCACCTTGCGCTCGGTCACGTCGCGCATGATTATCGTGAACCCGCGCAGTCTGCCTCTGTCGTCATGTATCGCGGCGATGACCCCGCTCGCCCAGAAACGCGAACCGTCCCTGCGGACGTGCCATCCGCTCTCCTCATAGCGCCCTTCGGCCGCCGCAATCTCCAGGACGCGTTGCGGCTTGCCGCTATCGACATCCTCCGGCGTGTAGAAGACCGAAAAATCGCGCCCGACGATCTCACTCGCCCGGTACCCTTTGATCCGCTCGACGCCGGGGTTCCAACTGGCCACGCGACCATGCTCGTCGAGCATAAAAATGGCGTAATCCTTGACGCCTTCAACCAGCGAGCGAAAGCGCTCCCTGATCTCCCTCTCGGTTTTGATACTCTCCCTGAGCCGCGCAAAGATCAGGCTGGAGAGTATCCCGAATATTCCGAAGGAAATGGCTCGGATCTCATCTAATCGGCTGTCGTAAGTGAATAGCGAATATTTCGGCGCGAAGAAGAAGTAATCACTGACCAGTAGCGACAAGATGATCGCCAGCAGCCCCGGCCAGAACCCTCCGAACCACGAGGTCAAGATCACCGCGATAATGAAGATCAACAGCGGCGCGCTCTCGCCGAGGAGCGGATCGAACTCCAGGCGGACGACTGTGGCTAGCGCGACACTCAGGACCGCCACGCCATAAGGCGCCAACTGTTTTAATGAAGGTATCCGCATAATGCCTCGCGGGGCTGAGTGTGAGTGTACTGAAAACGCTACAATACCCCATTGATATAGTCCCCCGATGAGATAAAGACGCAATTTATAGTCCATGTCCATATTTCATATGGCGTACGCAATATGAAATATGGACTATTGGCGTACGCTTGCCCCCGAGCGGCGGCGCCGCGTAATATGCGCAGCCTGTAATGACGCTCAAGATTCACGAAAGACTTATGCTGCGCCCGTTGATGCATTACTTCGAGCGAAGGTTACATGCCCGCGACGAGGGCGCGCGCGTCGCTCACCCTTTCGAGTGGGGTCTGGAATTTCTCGACGCCGGCGGCGACCCGATGCGCGATTCTCATAGCGCGCGAAAATTCATCAGGGAATTCAATGAGGAAACGCTCGCCTCTAGTGAGATTTTTTACACTCCGGCGCCTAACCACCAATTCGATTTCGAATCTTCGGCGTCCGAGTCTGGCTTCCACTTGCTGAAATTTCCGAGCGCGGTCACCACTCCTTATGAAAAAAACAACCTGGCGTACGCCAGATTCTTCCCGGCCGCCAAAGGCGACGGCGCGGTAATCGTTTCGCCTCAGTGGAACGCGAAAGAGGATTCGCATGTGGCGCTCTGCCGTGGTCTGAACCGCTTCGGGGTTTCGGCGCTGCGGCTGAGTCTGCCCTTCCACGACGAGCGGACGCTCGACGGCTTCACGCGGGCCGATTTCCTGGTCAGCGCCAACATAGGACGCACGATCCAATCTGTCAGACAAGCCGTTCTCGACATCCGCCGCGCGGCCGACTGGCTCTTCTTCCAAGGCTACAAGCGCGTGGGAGTGATCGGGACGAGCATCGGCTCCTGCGTATCGTGGCTCGCATTCATTCACGACGAGCGGCTGGAAGCGGGCGCCTTCAACATGATTTCGAGCTGGTTCGGCGACGTTGTCTGGCGGGCGCTGACCACGTCGCACATCAGAAGAAGTCTGGAGACCGAATTAACGGCCGAGGAGGTTCGTGAAGTTTGGAAGACAATCAGTCCGAGCGCCCACGCCGCCAGACTGGATCGCGAGCGTCGCCCCGTCCTGTTCATCTCGACGAAATACGACCTGACTTTTCTACCCGACCTGGCGCGGATATTCTTCGACGACTGCGACCGCTATAACATGCCGGCGCGGAAAGTATTTCTCCCCTGTGGCCATTACACCCT
>WNFZ01000342.1_pt1 | contig 45044 bp, 39 predicted proteins | sample 5400081 | NCBI WGS metagenome assembly WNFZ01 (sample SAMN13153365, study PRJNA577476) | soil metagenome | isolation source: 80 cm soil or saprolite under grassland replicate 1 | place: USA:California | collected 2016-06-15
GGTTGTTATTCGGCGAAAGGTTTGTTCGGAGAGAAACGCCGCGCAGGATTCGTTGCAAAGTTTATTCTCACGTTCGCCGAACACCCATAGCGCACCGTCGCCAGATTCCTTAGTCCCGTGGGTAAGTGTAATTTGGTCGTTGTCCAAGATTAGTAACAGATTTGATTCGTTAGAGAACCGGCAATGTGGAGAGCGGGAGTGAAACGATAGGGCAATGAATTTGGATTTCGTTGAGTTGGCGTCGTAAGCCACTGACGCAGACAACAAAGTATAGGACGTCGTGGCGTCGTCGTGTTGAATGAGTATGGGTTCTAGTTTGATTGTGGTGTGATGGGCGACACTGAAAAGGCCCGGCTGACGACAATTAGAATTCCCGTTCTTTGACAAACAACCGACCGTAATCGGACCGTGGGGGATGATCACGGATAACCAGTATCGGAGGCTTATGAAACTGTCACAGACGGAAAGCAAGTTAGGAGTGGCGGCAGCCAAAGCGGGGATGGATGAGAAGACGGCGCGGAAGTGGCGGCGGCAGGGCCATTTGCCCAGCGAACCGCGAGAGCCGCGGCAATATCGGACCCGGTTAGATCCCTTTGCCGGGGTCTGGGGGGAAGTAGAGCAGTTGCTGGAACGAGACGCGAGCGTAGAGGCAAAGACGATCTTTGACTATTTATGCCGCCAGGACCCGGAGCAGTTTCAGGAGATGCAACTGCGGACGCTGCAAAGGCGAGTGAAGCGGTGGCGGGCGCAAAAAGGAGAGCCGCGCGAGGTTTACTTTCCGCAGGAGCACGTACCAGGACGGCAGGCGCAGAGCGATTTCACGTACATGAACGAACTGCTGGTGACGATCGCCGGCCAGCCCTTCAAACACCTGCTCTATCACTTAACGTTGACCTATTCGAACTGGGAGTGGGGCCAGGTCTGTTTTTCGGAGTCGTACGAGAGCCTGGCGTCAGGGGTGCAGGACGCCTTGTGGGAGTTGGGGGGAGTGCCGCAAGAACACCGTACAGACTCGCTCACGGCAGCGGTCCGACCGCCGCGCAGTAAAGAAGAGTTCACGGAGAAGTACAAAGGGCTACTGCAGCATTACGGGATGAAGGCGAGCCACAGTTCGCCTGGGCGGGGCAACGAAAACGGCGATGTCGAGCAAGCGCATCACCGATTCAAGCGGGCCGTGGGCCAGGAACTGATCCTGCGCGGCAGTCGCGAGTTTGCCGGGCGCGCGGAGTATGAAGAGTTTTTGGCGAGTCTGTTCCGGCGGCGCAATCAGTTGCGGCGTACACGCGTAGCCGAAGAGCTGAAAGTGCTGGGGGAGTTACCAAAGCGGCAGTTGGAAGCCTGCACGAAGGAGATCCAGCGGGTAAGCCGCAACGCAACGATCAGCATTCGGAACAACTACTACTCGGTGGCTAGTCAGTTGATTGGGGAACGGGTGGAGGTGCGGATCTACGGCGGGCACCTGGAGGTCTGGTATGGCGGCGCGCTGGCCGAGCGGCTGGAGCGGTTGCGTGGCGAAGGCCATGCGGCGATCAACTACCGGCACATCATCCATTCGCTGGTGAAGAAGCCGGGAGCATTTGCGCACTATCGGTTTCAAGCCAGCCTCTTTCCGCGGCTGATCTTCCGGGTGGCCTACGATGAGTTGCAGCGGCAGCAGCCGGCGCAAGCAGAGCGCGAGTACCTGCAGTTGTTGCAGTTGGCGGCGGAAGAAAGTGAGGAGTTGGTCGCCGAAGTGCTGCGCGCCCTGATCGATGGCGGCGAAGCGGTCAACAGTGAGCGAGTGCGGGAGGAGTTGCGGGCTCGAGTGGAGCAGCCGCCGCGTGGTGGGCTGTCGGTAATGATCGAGGCTGTAGCGTTGCAGAGCTACGACCAGTTGTTGGATGCCGAGGAGGTGGCCGCATGAGCAAACTCCTCAAGACCGAGTTGAAAACAGCGTTCCGGCAATTGCGTCTGCCTGCGTTTGGCGCCCATCACGGAGCCCAGAGCGCGCTGGCTGCCAGTGAGAGCTGGAGCTATGACCAATATTTGCTGCGGTTGTGTGAACTGGAACTGGGTGAACGCCAATCACGCAAGCGCCAAAAGCTGCTGCTGGCCTCTCGCCTCCCGCGGGAGAAGACGCTGGAAAACTTTGAGCGCCAGCGGCTGAAACGAAACGTCGAGCGGCAGTATGCCGCCCTGCTGGATGGCGAGTTTCTGCGCCGGGCGGAGAATGTGCTGGTGTTTGGCAGTCCCGGAGGCGGGAAGACGCACTTATTGGCCGCGCTGGGCCATGAACTGGTGCAACAAGGACAGAGCGTGTACTTCACCAGTTGTGTGCTGTTGGTGCAGCGGCTACTGCAAGCGAAACAGGCCCTGGTGCTGGAGAAAGAGCTGCGCCGGCTCGACAAGTATGAAGCGCTGATCATCGACGATCTTGGATATGTGCAACAGAACCGCGAGGAGATGGAAGTGCTCTTCACGCTGTTGGCCCATCGCTACGAAAGCCGGAGCGTGTTGTTGACCAGCAACCTGGTCTTTTCGCAATGGGAACAGATCTTCAAGGATCCGATGACGACGGCCGCAGCCGTTGACCGTCTGGTGCACCACAGTGTGATCCTGGAACTGAACCTGCCGAGCTATCGCATGGAAGCCGCCCAGAAAAAGCGTGGCGCCGCCGCCAGCAGTACGCCAGGGACCGAAGTCGCTGCCGAACCAGGCAAGCAGGCAGCCGCTGATACTAGGACTCTGTCGGAAAAACCCGGATTCGCGAAAAACGGGTGAGCAAGAACCATGCGCCGTAGGCGAAAAACTCGTTACAGGGCAAATGTGGGCCAAGATTTTTTCAGTGAGTGCTCTTTGCCTGTTATTCCGACCAGCTCCTGGGCGGAAATGAGCCCGCAAGGCCAAACTGGGCTCTGGAAACTGCCGCGCCTGTGGAAACCGTGGAAAAACAAAACCGCGTTTTTCCACCGTTCCCACAGCGCTTGGAAAACTCGACCAAGAGCGTCGAGTTTCCCACAGTTCCCACAGCCCCTGCGGCTGGCCCAAATAGAAAACACAAACAGCTGACCTAAAAACAAAGAAACGATTACTTCAGGGAGTCTTTAGCTGACCAGTGGAACGGGAATGGAACGGGAATTCTAATTGTCGCTGAAGAGAAAAAACCATTGACGCTGAACAAAAAGGGCTGGAACCAGACCTATCAAGCTACCAGGGTAGGAAAAATAGACAAATTCCTTGCCGGCGATCAACCGTTACCAAACCCTTTCCGGTCACTGCTGCCTCCCGACTTGCAGATTACAAAATGGATCCCGTATGACTACATACTGTGAAGAAGGGATTTTGCAATGCACCGCACCTATAGCATTATCACCATTGCCGTCGCAGCCATATCCTTATTGAGTGCAGGAAGCTGCCAGGATCGAGGAGCAGTACAGCCTGTGGCACAACAGACCGCAGACCCAAACGCAGCGATTGACGCGAACATCCAGCGGTTGAGAGATGCTCAAGTCAAGCTTTCAAAAAACCCTAAAGACAAAGAAGCATTGTCTGTCTTCCTAACTCTCCTCAAAGATCCGAATGGAATTAACAGATCGAATGCGGCGGCAGTATTGGGCGAGGTGGGTGAAGAGAATGGCGCCGCCATTTCAGGGGAGGCTGTTCCCGTATTAATCGATCTGGTTAAGCACGGTGATGGTGCTGATCAGTATGTTGCACTTAAGGCACTACGCGGATTTGGCCCTCACGCGACACTCGCCATTCCCATCCTGAGAGGCAACCTCGTGCCCAGCGATGATCCAAAGGCTTTGATTGCAGCAGAAGCCTTGGGCCGAATGAAAGAAGCGGCGTACGAGGCCGTCCCCGATCTGGTTAAAGTAATCAACGCAAATCAAGCTCAGTGTCTGGATGAGCTACCGAATAATTGTAAGTTTGCTACACAGGCGTTGGGAAACATTGGGCCTGCCGCAAAGGATGCGATACCCGATCTTGTCTCGCTTCTTGATCATCAGAATCCGTACTTCCGAATTCCTGTTGCAGTTGCCCTAATTCGAATCCAACCAAACAACCAGGAAGCACTCCACTCTATAAGCACCTTTCTGAAAGATCAAAGTGTAGACATTAGACGACAGACCCTGTGGGAACTGAAAGACATCGGTAAGGAGGCGAAGCCTGCTAAAGGCATTGTTGAGGCTTCCTTGAGTGATAGTGATGAGGCAGTTCGGACTGCTGCTTCACAAGTTCTCGAAGCCTTACGTAATAAATGAGCCATCAGATGAAGCCTCAACAATCGAGAAGCGAAAATGCCGGACAGACGGTAACGTCAGCCGCGCAGCCAATCGCTTAGTCACGATGCAAACACTTGCAAGTGCGCCGGTCGAGTCAAGACTGCGGCTGGAATTTCTCTACGACTATAAAGGTCGCCGAATAGAGAAGAAGATCTTCGTCTGGAATACAGTCACTTTAACCTATGAGCTCCAATCGACACTCAAGTTTGTTTATGACGGATGGAATCTCACTGCAGAGCTGGATGGCAACAACGTCCTGCTAAGGACGTTCGTCTGGGGCAAGGATGCGACTGGTTCATTACAAGGCGCGGGAGGCGTTGGAGGTTTGTTGCTGATAGATGATGGGCCGAGCACTTATCGAGCTGGATTCGACGGTAATGAGAATATTGTCGCCCTTGTGAAGGTTGGTGACGGGCATCTGGCCCCATCCTATGAATATGGCCCATTCGGCGAACCGCTCAGAACGACTGGTGAGTATGGTGAACAAAATCCTTTTCGATTTAGTTCTGTATATACGGATCATGAAACCGGCATGCTGTCTTATGGCTTTAGATACTACAATCCCCAAACAGGTAGTTGGTTAGGAAGAGATGCGCTCGAAGAAGCGGGCGGCCTCAATCTTTCGCAGTTCGTCTTTAACAATCCAATGGGAGGCGTCGATGTACTGGGCCTAGCTAGGTACCTATCGCCTGGGCACCGTGTTGCCTCCGAAGCCGCCGGCCGACCCGGGGAGCGGCGCTCACGGTACATGGAAGCCTTATTGGAAGGATTACCTGACGTACGAGAAATGGACTGACATCGCAGCCTCGTCAGTGTTTGTCTATCCCGATGCGGCCAGACATATGATGCATTACCTGGAGAACAGCGGAACTACGTTGGAGGTCAACCTTAAATGGATGATCATGAATTCAGAAGGAGCAAGGCAGCACTACCATAGTGAGCTTAACGACGCGATGGCATGGGTAGAGCAGTTCACCGTTTTGAATAATTTCAAGACCTTTAGAATTGTCGGAACGTGGACAAGTGGCCAGAACGATCCGAATGACAGTGAAAATTGGTTCTACGCAGTGGGTGGATATTCTGGAGTCGGATCCGCGAGTGTCAAGGTCTTACTGAATTGCGACTATGAAATGCAGTTTACTTTCAATTTTTCCGATAGATATAACTGGGACATAGGAAAGTCTGCGACAATACTCGGTCAAACTGTACGCGATCAGGAACTGGGTCGGTTACACAAAGTGGGATTCGCACAGGAATTTGACATGATCGGCAGCGATACGGTGACCGTCATCTGGCAAAAGGGTCAGCGATTCGATACAAAAGGACAACTTACACCTGATGGGAGAACAGGACGTTGAGTAAAATTCATTCACTTCTTGTCAGTGGTTTTTTGGTGGGTCTCCTGTGCGGCTGTAGCACTGTATGGAGCGGCAATCGTCAATCAGACGAACCAAACGTTACTAAAGGGAAGCTTCAACAGTACGAGAAGATGATGCACGTTACATTTCCTGGGAGTACTCGTGGACTCAATGCACGTGAAGTGACGGGCGGACCGGATGCCATGCTCTATTTGAAAGTAGAGATGGACAAGGAGGAGTTAGAATCGTTCCTTAAAAGCTCGCCGTTTGCAAATGCTGATCTGCGGAGTGATCGACCATTTGTATACAATCAAAAAGGTGTAACATGGTGGACGCCAGCTGACGTGAAGACTTATAAATCAGGTCAGGCATCTCTACCTGACGGTGAGGTTCTCAATGTTCTCATAGACCTCGGTCAAGACAAGAAGGTTGTTATTTATCTCATGTGGCATGAAACGTAATTCCAAGAGTTTTTGTCAAATGTTGTGTATGGGAGCATCAGGCGGCGATTCTGTGAATGCCCTCTTGTAGACCGCCTTTGAACTTCACGCCAGCGATTACCTGGGCCAAGAGAGTATGCCCTTCAGGGTGCCTCAGTTTTTTCGGCTGTCTTCGTCAACTCGAAAGCCATCGCCAATAGATCCGCGTGCGAGATGCCGCCACGCGTCTTGGTGGTGCGCAATCGCACCGTCGCGAAGGTCGATTCGATGGGGTTGGTGGTGCGCAGGTGCAGCCAGTGCTCCGCCGGAAAATCATAAAACGTCAACAAGCTGTCGCGATCTTTCGCCAGGCACTCGGTCGCTTTCGGGTACTTCGCTCCATAGGTTGACAAGAAGTTGTCAAAGGCTTGGTTAGCGTCCACGCGACCCTCGGCCAGCCAGATCTCGTACACGTCCGCCTTCGCTTTGGCTTGCAGTCCTTGCGGGAGCTTATTGAGCACGTTCATGGTCTTATGCACCCAGCAACGTTGCGCCTGCGTCGTGCCGAAGACCTGCGGCAGCGCTTTCCAGAAGCCTAAAGCGCCAGCGCCAGTCGCCAGCTTGGGGTCCATTGTGAGGCCGCGTTGTTTCAAGTCCAGCAGCAACTCTTTCCCGGACTGTTCCGACTCACGATAACCATCGCTCATCGCCAGCAACTGCTTCTTTCCGTCCGCCGTGGCCCCAATTACTACTAAAATGCACTGACTGGCGTCTTCCAACCGCACTCCAAAGTGCACCCCATCAACCCACAGGTAGATCTATACTGCGTGCCGTCAGCGATTACTTCATGTTTGAAGTATTTGGCAAGTATCACTTTACTTCGCGCCCGTGAAGCCGGGCGCATACGCTACTTCCGCATCGGTACTAGAGTGCTCTACTGTGAGGATCAGCTTAGCCAGTTTTTAAAATCGTGCGAGCGAAACGGCGACGAATGTTACGATAGACAAGGTTCCAACTCAGTGCGCAAAGCTACGAAAGGTAAAAAAGAGCAGCTTAACTCTCACAAACGAAAGTTAATTGGCTCGCATGAGACGTCAGACCTTGATTCGACAAAGCCGGTGGCTGACCAGACCTCATTACCATTCTTGACGGCTCGCTAAGACGCTCCAGTCCGCCGTTCTCTCCTTAATCCTATTTGGTGGGAATATTGAATCCCGGGCGATCGGGGACAACAAAGGACAGGCTCAAAAGTACCTTAGAGGGAATGAAAAAGGCGAGCGTCTCACGGATGCCCGCCTTTGGGTGTTTTGCTCAGAAATCTTGGCTCCGCAGGTAGGACTCGAACCTACAACCCTTCGGTTAACAGCCGAATGCTCTGCCATTGAGCTACTGCGGAATACGCGCCCTCACACACTGGCTTAAATCGTGTGTAGGGCGCGAAGCATTTTTTATAGCAGAGGCGTAATTGACCGTCAAGGCAGCGACGCGTGGGACGCGGGGACAGGGGCATTGCGGCTGTGCCGCCTTCCCTGCGGAATGCCTCAGACTTTTCCGGCGAACACTCCTTTTAATTAAACCGAGGCTATGCCTTGTCTACGCCACACAAGATGATCAACATGCACGCGATCCCTTTGCGACCGAAAGTGAGATAGTGAGACAGGCGAATCTTTAGAGATGCGAACATGGGGTGTATCCCGCGCGGTGTTTAAAAACGGAGGCAAAGAGTAGCGCGTGGGCTAAATTTACGGCGAGGCGTAGCCTCGGACGGGAATTTATTTGGGTGGCCCGGAAAGCCAGAGGCTTTCCGCAAAGGGAGTGGCAGAGCCGCAAGACCGATCTCCATCCGGCCCGCCATGTCTCCGCGACGGCCGAGTCTCCGTGGCTCGGCGGCCCCGAGTCTCTGCGTCTCCGCGGCCCACATGTCTCCGCGACCTACCGTCTCCGCGACCCCCGCGTCTCCGCGGCCCCGAGTCTCTGCGTCTCCGCGGGCCCACATGTCCTCGCGTCTCCGCGACCTCCGCGTCCCGTGTCTCCGCGACTCCGCCCGACCCGGCCAAACCTTGCGCTGTTGAGAGAACTGAGAGAATATCTCGCACTGCTAAACGATAGCTCTGCACAGGGATTTCCACTTTCGGCGCAGCGTATTTCTGGGGACCACCCTAACTCGAACGTCTGGAGAACGCGCTACATGGAACGCAGGACCACAGCCTGGTACAGCGAGAACCTGAACATTGAAATGCCACTCGTGGCTTATGGCCACGCTGGTTACCCGCTCTTAATGTTTCCCACCGCAGCTGCCGATTACCTGGAGTACGAGCGATTTCATCTAATAGATGCCATACGACCGTTTATCGACCGCGGGCAGATACGGGCCTATTCGATTAACAGCGTAAACCGCTACAGCTTGCTCAATGAGCAGATGCCGCCGCACCTTAAAGCTGAACTCCTAACCCGGTTTGATCGGTATCTCACTGATGAAGTCTTACCGCTGATCCGTAATGATTCCGGATTCGATGCTCGACCTATAACCACTGGAGCAAGCCTTGGCGCGTTTTTGGCAGCAAACGCTTACCTCAAACATCCGGATGTCGTTCGGGGAATGATAGCCATGAGTGGAAGCTATGACGTGAAGGCTTATCTGAACGGTTATTATGATGACCACGTTTATTTCAATAACCCCACCGACTACCTTCCGAATTTGAATGACGACTACTTTTTGCCATTGCTGCAAAAGGCGGATGCAATCTTCATCATGTCAGGTCAGGGTGCATACGAGGCGCCAGACCGCAGTCGCGAATTCTCGAACATACTGCGGTCGAAGGGAGTTCCTCACACGCTGGATTTGTGGGGTACGGACGTGAACCATGACTGGCCCTGGTGGCGAAAGATGTTACCCCATTGTTTGGGTCAACTCTTATAAAGGATGAAGAATGAAGGCGGAAGGATGAAGGCGGAAGGATGAAGGGCGAAGGATGAAGGGCGAAGGATGAAGGTATTAACACCTTGCCGCGTCAAGCTCGTAAAAGTGGATCTAAGTTTCAGATACTAACCAGGATTGCAGGCTTCAGTTACTAAACGGCCTTGATCTACGTTTCGCCTTAACGCCATTTACAATGGTCACAAAAATGGCTATTAGTTCTTCTGCCTCGCAACGCAGCGGCTCCAAACGCCTTTCAGAAATGAGTTTGGATTCTCCGATCAAATCGAGCCAGTAAATTGTTTCATCAAGTTCTTGAAGAGCTCCTTCAATCTTACTAACAAAATCTGCGTCAGACTTCGCGCGCCGGGCTTCTCGGTAATGCGCTCCCGGAGACGTTCCCGATTTCAAGATTTGCGTTCCAAGAATCTGCGCTGGATTCCGTTTGGGAAGCGCGCAATATAATCTGATGATCCGAAGTGCAAAATGCTTCGTTCGGCTTCTCAAATCCGATTGCATGGTGAGGTTCTCCTATTGGGGTTTGTGAGGTTCTGAGTGCGCCTTTTGAAAACTCGCTGTGCTTAATTTGAAGAATTTGTAGTTTTTGGTAGGCGGGCGTTCGCGGATCATCCTTCATCCTTCATCCTTCATCCTTTTTTAAGGCTCATCCTCGCCTTTCTTCCCCTTCTTCTTTTGTGGGTCGACTTCGCGCGGCCGAGTTGGAGGAGGAGGCGGAGCGTCAGTCCGCGGAGCGGTTTCAGATTTAGCGGGCGCCGTTGCTGGAGCCTCAGTCTTCGGTGGTGGCGGCATGGTTTGCTGTTCCATTTTTGGCTCGGTGACTGTTGCGGGATGTGTGGTTTCGTCCTCATCCTCTTTTCCAGCGTCTTCCGCCATTTGGGCACGTTCCGCTGCTAACTCACGTTGGCGCTGACGGAATAGCTCCTTCATGTCCTCAGGCATTTCAGGCGCCTTAGCAAAGTCTTCCTTGGGTTTATCCTTCAGAAAATCTTTCATGAAATCGAGGAAGAACGGCAAAGCACCCACACCGCCAGTCATATCGTTCCCGAGTGGCTTCTTCTTTCCCGGATAACCCATCCAGATTCCGGTCACGTAGGTGGGCGTGTAGCCAATAAACCACACGTCGGTATGGTCATTGACCGTCCCGGTTTTTCCGGCGAGGGGAACGCCCAAAGAACGTGCGGCGGTAGCGGTGCCGAATTCAACAACTCCGCGCATCAGAGAAACCATGGTCAGCGCCACGTATTCACTGACCACTTTGTAGGTGGTTTTCTCCCATTCCTCCAGGGCCGCCCCGTCGCGGTCCAACACCCGACGGATCATGTGTGGCTCGACACGTATGCCTTTGTTAGGAAAAGCTGAGTAAGCTGAGACCATTTGGTCCAGAGGCACCTCGGTGGCACCTAATGCTGAAGGAAGGTAGGGAGCCATCGGTACTTTGATGCCAAAGCGACGGACCATCTGGGCCCCGGTCTGGATGCCCACGGTCTGAAGCAGATGGACCGCGGGAACGTTCATGGACTTGGCTAAGGCCATCCTTAGTGGCAAGTCAGAACAACCGAGAGAGCCATCGTAGTTGTGGGGCTGCCAATCGCCTATGCTGATGGGCGCGCCACTTACAATGCTGTCCGGAGTCATACCCCATTCAACTGCAGCGGTATAGACAAAAGCCTTAAAGCAGGAACCAGTCTGGCGATATGCTTGCACCGCATTATTGAATTTGTTGGTATAGAAATCATACCCGCCCACCATGGTGACGATCTCGCCGGTCTTCGCATTCAGGGTCATCATGGCGCCTTGCACTGCGGGTACTTGCGAGAGCTCGACCTTGAGCCGACGGTTCTTTTTGTCAACTTCTTTAATCTCAAATTCGGCGAGGTATCCTGGCTTCAACTCGCCAACCGGCTGGCGGTGTCCCCAGCCCATATCTGATGCGGCAACAGTAGCCATGTAGTTACCAAAGCGAACGCTGGCTTCGTCTTTGGTCCGATCCAGCTTCATCACCAAGCCCATGAGGAAACGACCGGGCTGATAATCATTGCCATACCAGTCAGGGTGTTTGAAATTTGTTAATTCCTGCTGCGTTGGCGGACCAGCCCCATTATTGGCGGCGGTCGGAATCATGGTGTAGCTTGAACGCCAGCCGCTGTGGCTACGGTCATAGCGACGCAATCCCGCTCTTACTACCTCGTAGGCTTTCTTCTGCGCTCCTGCGTTAATGGTTGTGTAAACCGCAAGGCCACCTTGAGCAACCCGGGTGGTGTATTTGTCTTCAAGTTCCTGTCTGACGAATTCAACCGGATAGTCGAACGGGGATGATTTCGGCTGTGATTGGTAATAGGCGGTGTCCGCCAGTTGGATTGGTTTTGCCTTTGCCGCATCCACGTCTGCCTGACTGGCAAAACCATTTTTGGCCATCAAATCAAGTACAAGATCTCGACGTTCTTTCGCCTTGACAGGGTTTGAGGTCGGCGAATATTCGCTGGGGGCCTTGGGAATCCCCGCCAACAAGGCTGCTTCAACAAGCGTGAGATCTTTTGCCGGCTTACCGAAGTATGTTTCAGCCCCTGCCTCCATCCCATATGCGTTTGCGCCAAGGAACATATGGTTGGCATAGAGCTCCATAATTTGGTTCTTTGTGTAATAGCGTTCTATTTGTAGCGCGAGGGCCCATTCGTTTACTTTTCTCTTCAGTGTCTGCTCACGAGAGAGGAAAAGATTCTTTGCCAGTTGTTGGGTCAGCGTGGATCCACCTTCCACTTTGTCGCTGGTTAGATTTTTCCAGGCGGCCCCAACGATACGAATTGGATCAATACCAATGTGGTCGTAAAACCGAGCGTCTTCAACTGCCAGGATCGAGTTTTTTAGTACTGGCGGTATCTCATCATATTTCAGCGGAATCCGCTTTTCGAGGGCGAACTCGCCGATCACCGTCTGACCGTCGTCAGCATAAACTCGCGTGACCACGCTGGGACGATAGGTCGCAAGAGCGGCGACTTCAGTTGCGGCTCGTGAGTAGTTCAACTCATAAGCGGCAATAATGCCCGTAAGTCCGCCCGCCACAAGTCCCAGAAGCAAGACTGCCGGCAACCAAAATTTGCGAAGCATGCGCTGACGCTGAGCTGGAGGAGCATTCAACACAGCACGTGGCGAAAATGTCCGAGAATCTCTGGCCATTGTAGGAACTTACCTCTTCGGGAATCATGAGAGTCGTGCTAAAGAATTCGCGACTAGAGCGGGCAACGGAAGCAAATTGCCGTCCGGGGAGGCATCGTCGCCAGTGGGGATTATAACCCAAGCTCTGTTATAATCTAGCTGCAAACGGGGGCGACAGGCTTCGACAGGAGTCCTTGACGATCGACCGGATGCCATGCCGGGCTCCTCTATGCAGCTCGTTAAAACGCGTAGGGAAAAACAGTTGCCAATAACAATGAATTGGCTCTCGCTGCCTAATTAAGCACCGAGCGTCTCGCCGCAAGTTGCTCATGCGCGCGGAGCGAGATGTCACTTAGATGAGCTGGCTCGCTCCTTCGGTCCGTGGGAGCGGGCGAGAACAAAGCCGGACTAGTCCACGCAGAGGTCTTGTCACTTCACTTACTCTGCAGTGGGTGAAATGTCCCACGGCATTGCCGTGTGATAAAAGAGAGGTGACTAAGCATGTAGAGTCCTTCGACGTTGACTCGTGGATCCGAGTTCAATTCTCGGCGCCTCCACCAATTGCAAGTCTGGACCATTGAAATTCTGCCACTTCACGATGGTAACATCGCCTCATCCTCGATTCGCCTCGGCGCAAAAAAGGACTTCGCCATGAGTATAGCGACTAACTTAATGACCGCGGAAGAACTGACTAAACTGCCACGCGGAAGTTTCCGTTACGAACTGATAAAAGGAGAACTCCTCACAATGTCTCCCGCAGGCGAAGAACATGGAGCGGTAATCGTCAATCTCACAGTACCGTTAGCGCAACATGTTAAAGCTTTTGATCTAGGGGTCGTCTATGGCGCAGAGACAGGCTTTAAGTTGGCCAGCAATCCCGACACAGTCCTGGCTCCCGACATTGCATTCATTCGGCGCGAACGGGTCGGCTCTATTTCCAAAGGATATAGAAAGGGTACGCCTGACCTGGCCGTTGAAGTCATCTCCCCAGGTGATGGCAAAAGCAAGATTAAAGAAAAAGTGGAATTGTGGCTCCAGGCTGGCGCATTGGGTGTTTGGGTTGTCAATCCACAAACGCGAATGGTCGCTGTTCACCGTCTTAATACCGAGCCAAGGCTTTTGTCTCAAGAAGATGAGTTGACTGGAGATGATCTCGTTCCAGGTTTCCGGTTTCCTGTTTCTGAGATCTTCTGCTAGTGCCAGATCATTATCGCCTACTTGGATCGTAATCTTCCCATTGGAATATTTGATAGCGGCGTTGGCGGGCTCACCGTATATCGGGCATTGCACGAGCGGCTTTCTGACGAACGTTTTGTTTATCTCGGCGATACTGCGCGCGTTCCCTACGGGACCAAATCCCTGGCAACTGTAGAACGGTACGCTATAGAGAACTCAACTTTCCTCGCAGCACACGGTATCAAACTGCTGGTTGTAGCATGTAACACCGCCTCGGCATTGGCACTACCTGCTATCCGGAAGGCCGTGAACGTCGAGGTGGTAGGCGTCATAGAACCCGGTGCGCGCGCGGCTCAAAAGGTGGCAGAGGGGAAGACTATTGGAGTAATAGCAACCGAAGCTACTGTGCAAAGCCGGGCCTATTCCCAGGCAATTGCCACAATAGCTCCGTCAGCTGAGGTAATTGAGCGAGCATGTCCCCTGTTTGTGTCTCTCGCCGAAGAAGGATGGGCTGAGACGGACGTTGCTCGGTCAGTGGCAGAGAAATATCTGGCCGACTTCAGAAACAGCAATATCGGCGCACTGGTCCTAGGCTGTACTCATTACCCGATTCTCCATCGCGTGATAAGCGAGACGCTTGGTGGCCGGATTCCCCTGATTGATTCGGGAGAAGCTACGGCAATTGAGGTACAATCGGTCCTGTCATCCAAAGAACTCTCGAAACCGCAAGAGGAAAAGCAACAAATCAAAGGCAACCGTGAACGAGAACTCTGCGATGATCTGGATCATTTCTATGTCACTGATGCGGCCCAAAGATTCGCCAGAGTAGCGGAAAGGATCCTCGGAGCTTCGCCTTCAGTGCTGGAGGCAGTTGAGGTTTGGGGGCAAGATGAGCTTCGAACGTACTGACGGCCGGGCGGTAGATGAGCTTCGCGCGGTCAAAATAACTCCGGGTTTTCTGCCCTATGCCGAAGGGTCTGTGCTCATTGAAATGGGCCATACGCGCGTAGTTTGCTCTGCCTCCGTGGATGATAGGGTGCCATACTTCCTGCGAAACAGCGGTCAAGGTTGGGTGACAAGTGAATACGCCATGTTGCCCCGAGCTACGCAGCAACGTACTCCAAGAGAGACAGGCCGGGGAGGTCCTTCAGGGCGAACACAGGAAATTCAGCGTTTGATCGGCCGCAGCTTAAGAGCCATAGCTGACATGACGGCATTGGGCGAACGTACAGTCACTCTGGATTGCGACGTTCTGCAAGCCGACGGAGGCACGCGAACCGCTGCAATTACTGGTTGCTTCGTTGCTTTTGCGCTGGCCAGCAGACGTTTAGCTAAAGCCGGCAAAATATCAAGGAGTCTGGTGCGTCACCAGGTAGCCGCTGTTAGTGTCGGCATCGTTGGCAACGTGCCATTACTCGACCTGAAGTATGACGAAGACTCAAAGGCCGAGGTCGACATGAACGTGATTTGTACCGACGACGGCCGGTTCATAGAAGTGCAGGGAACGGCGGAGCGGGAACCTTTCAGCAAAGCCCAAATGGACCAGTTGTTGGGCCTTGCTTCCAGTGGGATTGAAAAGCTCCTGCAAATCCAGCGAGAGACCATTGTCGGGTTTGAGTCATAAGACTCAGTCGACAACGAAGCAGGGAGTCAAAAGCATCTGAAGCTGGTACGGCTCTGATACTCTTCAAGAGGGTCGTCGAGGGTTACATACTGAAGAGAACCAGATCTTCAAACAGGAGTTTTAAGATGCGACATACCATGGCACTTTTTCCCCTCATACTGCTCGTGATTGGCTGTTCGACAGTAGGGGCGCAACAGCCATATACCAATGACAAGGTTGAGTACAGTCTAGAACTTCCTTCGTCGGCTTGGCGCGTGATATCCGAGCCGGACGCGGCACATGAGCACACGGAATTTGTATTTGGCGATCGCCTTGAAGGCTATCTGCAGATCAGGAAAGAAGTGGTCGATGCAGGAATAACACCTTCTGCGTTGGCTCGTAGGGACCAGGATCAGAAGTTCGCATTTCTTCCCGGTTTTGTAGCGGGAAAAGAAGAGACGTTCTCAGGTAGATTAAATGGCGTTACAACAAGTTATGAGTTCGTCAAAACGGGCAAACCAATGATGGGTAGAATTTATTATCTCCAGGCTGATAACCGCACCATTTACGCCTTACGATTCAGTGGCTTGCGTGATAAGCTCACTCGCATTCGCAACCAGACCGACCTGATTGCCCGCAGCTTTAAACTAAAATAGTTCAATGAACGCCAAGCTAGCTCCCGGCTTAGTAGTCAAGAAATCAAATATCGAAGGCAAAGGATGTTTCTCGCTCACTCACTTCAAGCGCCGGTCCAAAATAGCGGAATATACAGGTGAGAAAATTTCGAATGCCGAAGCCAACCGCCGCGCGCATCGACGCAGATTGCGAATCTGCGCAATTAATAATAGCTGGAGTATAGACGGCAGTCATGGTGGCAATGGCACGCACTACATTAACCACTCGTGCGCACCTAATGCGTACATGAAGATTGTTTACGGCCATATTCTATTCATGGCCTTGTTTGACATCCAGCCCGGAGAAGAGATCACGATTGATTACGAGTCAACTCTTCACTCCGATCGCAAGAGGTGCACTTGTGGCGCATCTTCCTGCAGAGGCACAATCAACAAGATTGACTGATGCCACTTAAAGATGCCACCAGCTTGTCCGGTGGAGTCTCACGATGGTGGCTACGGAAAAGATCAGAAGGCGTTTCTTTTGGATGCCACGGGCTTGGCCCGTGGAGGTTCACGTTTGCTGCTAATTGCGCAGTCTTGCAGCAGATAGCAAGGAACGTGAGACTCCACCGCGCAAGGCGGTCGCATCTTAACAGAGTTCACCGTTGCTCATTTCTAGCGCAGCGAACGTGAACCTTCCCCCGGGCAAGCCGGGGGCATCCCTCAGCATTTTTCACACAATCTCGGCAGTTGGTGGACACTTCAGATCCTTTTTCCCTTGAACCAAAAACTGACTGCCGTGAGCGGGATTTTAGCTTTTTGTGCAAAGCCGTGTTTCTATCTGCTCAGTTGGACAAGTAGTACATCATGACCTGGAACAGTTGCTTTCAGGGGTATTTCCGTCGTGCCGAGGCTTTTCTTCAACCACAAATCTCGAATTTGATACGATGTTCGCCTGGGATCGAATTCCCTTTTTGAGACATCGTCGCTTACCATCTGTTTTTTCCAATCAAAGTCCACTTGGTGAGGAACGCTTCCGCGGTTCAAAAAACAGACGGCCCAACTGTCATCTTTCAAAGGCTTAAACCAGGTTTCCAGACCATCTTTGGCGGTGTATTTAAATCCCTGAATACCCAGTGAATCCCGGTCTACCGCGATCACTTCTCTATTCGTGAGAATGTCATGGGTCTGCTGCTTCATATTTCTCAAGTCATTTCCAGCTATTAACGGTGCTGCCAACATGCTCCACATCGAAAAATGGGCACGGTCTTCACTGTCACTCATTCCATTGCCTACTTCCATCATGTCAGGATCATTCCAATGCCCTGGTCCAGCGTGCACGCGCAAATCTTTTTGCATGTCCAGGATCTGCAACATGCCCCATTGCTTCCACGTGCCGTGATCTTGCACACAATCAAAGCAGTTATAAATGTCCCCGGTAGTGCGCCAAAGGTGGCCTATGGTTTTGGCCCATTCCCAGGGCTTGTTGTTGCCCCACTCGCAGAGACTGAAAACCACGGGACGACCGGCAGCGCGTAGAGCGTCGCGCATTGTGGTATAGGCGCCCTCTGCTCGCAGGCCTTCGGTGTTGCACCAGTCGTATTTGAGATAGTCAATGCCCCACTCCGCATAGCTGAGTGCATCCTGGTATTCATGCCCGCGACTGCCGGGCCGACCGCCACAGGTCTTGTCACCGGCATCTGAATAGATGCCTAATTTCAATCCCTGGGAGTGTATATAGTCAGCCAGCGTTTTCATCCCCGAAGGAAATCTGTCGCGGTCTGGATGAATAAACCCCCGGTCGTCTCGTTTGCCGTGCCAGCAGTCATCAATGACAATATATTGATATCCCGCGTCCCTCATCCCGCTTGATACCATTGCGTCACCGACATCTCGGATCAGTTTTTCATTTACATCACAGCCAAATTTGTTCCAACTGTTCCAACCCATTGGAGGAGTCAGGGCAAGGTTCTCGAACTTTTGAGACTGAACAGTCAGGGAACAAAGGAATGCGGTTAGGACTACGAAAAGCATTTTCATTAATGATCTCTTGGCGAGTGTGGAATATGACCATGTTAGAGCTGTACAACCTAAGCTTAAGAATAAAGCTTAACACGAGAATGACGTTGGGAATCTGTTTGAGTAGGGTCCAGTTGCGCTCTGCCAACTGCGCTGCTCTCACACGCTAATTTGCTATCAAAGTCGGGGTAAGGTGAAACTGAATTTGGATCCTCTGCCGACTTCGGAATCGACATTCACTGTTCCGCCGTGTTGTTCAACCACTTCGCGGACGAAAGACAGACCAAGGCCAGTTGACTCCTCATCTTTTTCCTGACCTTCACGCACAATACGATAGAACTTCTCCCAAACTCGATCGCGTAACTCTGCGGGAATCCCATAACCTCGGTCCTCAACACAAACGCGGACTGCCTCCGCCTCCAATGCTGTTGAGACGGTCACAACAGTGCGTTCAGGGCTGTATTTAATTGCGTTGCTAACGAGGTTCTTTACCGCTTGGCTAATCAGGCTTTTATCAGCAGCCACAGGTGGCAGTCGCTGTGTGGGTTGCTCCACCAGACGAATGCGCCGCTTTTTCGCCACCGGTTGCAGGGTGGCAATTATCTCTTTTACTACCTCGTCTAACCGCAAGGGAATTTTCAGCACTTCCTGTTTGTCTTTACGCTGTAACTGTGTGACCGTAAGGAAGGTATTGATCATTCTTGAGAGACGTTGCGATTCGTTGGATATGATAGTGACAAATTCTTTAGCTTGCGGTTGCAGGCCTTCTTCGAGAGTCAATAATTCTGCGAAGCCGTTGATACTGGTAAGTGGCGTTCTCAATTCATGAGACATCAGGGAGATCATGTCGCTCTTCAACTGTTCGTATTGTTTGAGCCTCGTTAGATCCCGTACATAAAGCGCGAGACAGAGAGGCTGACGTATAGCCTTACTCAGGTTCGCGTCATCGTGCACCAGGCAGATGCGCAAACCGAGCGTCTCTCCTCGGTCGGGGAAGTGCAGTTCTCGTTCATACGATTCTCCGGTCTGCAACACTCGTCGCACAGCAATATTCGGTTGATCAAACACATCGGTGCGAAAACTCTCAAGCAGTCCAAAAAAGTCAAGCAATCGGGCTTGTTCATCTGTGAGTTGGGCCAGTTGTAATAACGGTACATTTACATAGGCGAGGGTGCCGTCAAGATAGGCAATCGCCACACCATCGGGAACTACTGAAAGGGTATTTACTCCAAAGCGCTGTTCCGTTAGCAGTCCGTTCAGCACGTATACTGACTCGAGTCGCTGCTCCGCTGCGCTAGTAGAGAGGAAAGCGAGTCTACGGCGGCTGGCTGCGCCTTTGGAAGTTTCCTCACGCTGAAGATTTCGCGCCAGCTGCGCCCCCACTGCTGAGAGCAGGGCCTTATCCTCCTCGTGAAAATCTGCCTGCAACCGAATTAGAAGTGCTCCCACGGTCCGATTTTCGTGCCGCAGAGACAGGGCCACGTTTGTGGCAGATTCTCCTGCTTGTCTTGTCTTTGTGATTATCTGGTTTGATTCAATGGCTCGTTCGCAGAGGCTTATACCTTCGCGCCAGGTGGAGTTACGGCTTGGCTCCCCCGAGTCACTTCTCGATTGGCGAAATCGTGCTGCTGAAATCAACACACCTCTCTTGTCACGTTGAAAAACAATAGCTTCCTGCACGGACAGCATGTTATCGAGCAGTTTCAACCCGCTGATCAGGCGCGCGCGCGCTTCGAAGGCGCGTAGGGAATTCAACTTTCGAGAAGACTCGATTAACTTTTCGCTAAGCTCACAATCCTTACTCCAGAGCCTTTGAATGTGCGTGACCAGCAGGGCGAGCGCGGCTGAGGCGATCGTGGGCACAAATAAAAAATCCAGCGAGAAGAACCATGAAGCGAATAAATTTAGGGCGGCGATGAACAAAAACCCGCTTCCCAGCCACGCAAAAGAGCAGCGGATACCGGTGCGGCTTACAGCAAAGGCGGCAGCAAGACTGACGACGGAAATCAAGACCACGGCGCTGAAGAAGTCAGGTTGCCGGAGTTCTGAGGCGCCAGTGCCAATTAGCGGAAAAAATGCATCTTGCAGGAAGGTGAAGAACTGAGCTTTCCATAAGGCAAGGCTTGAAAACGCCGCCAATAGAGCAAGTAGCGCAGAGATTGATAGCTGTTTCGTAGGTGTTGAACTTACCAAGGCTTAGATGAAGCGGCTGGGTGGGCTGAGTGTCACCCTTGCGTGGCGCAAAGGACATAACATTGTACGATGTTTGTTCTTGTTTTACCAGCTTTGATGAGTCCTAGAGTCCTACCCGGCGTTACCGCGGTCGGTTCTGTAGGTAGTGCGGAAAACAGTTAGCAGCGCGCTGATAAGGAGCGGCTCGTCTTCGACTGGAACAGTTCGCAAATCCATTAATACCTGGTCATCGATGATACGTGCGATGATCGGCGGTGATGTCAAACGCAATTGCCTTTGGATTTCATCGGCAGAAAGGATGTTGTGCTTTAGCGCAAGCAATGCGGTCGGTGGATGGGTATTTGGTCCTGAACCGCCCCCGACTGCGGAATCACCCTTGACGATCGATAAGGCGAAATTTGTTGCACTCAGATAGGGCGTAAGGGTGCTGAGTACGTTATTTGCCCGCTGCTCAATCTGTTCTGCGGTGGAGGAAAGCATCATCAGTGCTGGTATTTGCTTCAGGGCCTCGTCCCGACTGTAAGCTTCAAGGGTCGACTCGAGTGCAGCCAGACGCAATTTGTCGGCGCGGAGCGCCCGATATAAAGGATGCTTGCGTAGACGAGAAACGATCTCGTGACGGCCAACAATCAGTCCCGCCTGGGCTGAGCCCAGCAGCTTATCGCCGCTGAATGACACAATGTCGGCACCACTCGCGAGACTTGCACTAATCACTGGTTCATCCTGCAATCCATACTCGCTCAAATCTTGAAGAACACCGGATCCAGCGTCTTCGTACAGCAGCAATCCGCGTTCGTGCGCCAATGAAGCAAGTTCCGAGAGTGTAGGAGCAGCTGTAAATCCAATAATCCGATAATTAGACGGGTGAACTCGCATGATCAGTCGCGTGGATTCGCTGCAAGCTTTGCGGTAGTCATCGAGCCGGGTTCGGTTCGTCGTGCCAACTTCGATCATTCTCGTGCCGGAGTTCGCCATCACATCTGGAACGCGAAAATCACCGCCAATTTCCACGAGCTCCCCACGGGATACAATTGTTTCGCCCCCCTTTCCAAGCAGCGTTAAGACTAGCAGTGCGGCGGCTGCTCCGTTATTGACCACTAGTCCGTCTTCGGCACCAGTCAACTCGCTGAGCAGCTGCTCTACACGGGCGCCGCGTCGTCCCCTCAACCCAGTGTTGGAATCATATTCAATTGTGCAGTAGCCGCTAACCGCCACCACTGCATCACGAGCAGCTTGAGACAGCGGGGCGCGGCCCAGATTTGTATGCAGAATCACGCCGGTCGCATTGATCACAGGTCCCAGTCCGGTAGTTAAGTCGCGCCTGCATGCCTGTTCGAGTCTCTGACCGGCCTTCGCCAGGAGATTCTCAGGATTGAGGTGTTCTCCTGGTAGTTCACTCGAATTCTTCTGTTCCTGAATCTCTGCACGCAATTCCTCGGTGACGCGCCGTGCAATAGCTGTTAATCGGCGCGGACCTACCCGGGCTCGAAATGATTCGGCTACTTCAGTTCGCAGTAGGCGGTCCACGGAAGGAAGCGCACGCAGGGCAAAGGATGTGGAACTAACTGGTTTAGGCATAGGCGATCTTGATTAGGGTCGTGCCTGGCATGGCTGGAGTCACTTAACGATTTGTACTCATAAACCTGAAAGGTTTCAAGTTAATAGGCGAGAGTTCAAGGTAATAGCCGAATATTTTGACGCGCTCGATGCGGGCGGGACGCCCGCGGTCCAGTAAAAGCCCATCATTCACTCGGGAAGGCAGGTGTTCGAGCTGGTTTTCGATAGGTGGCCCGGTTTCCAATAATTTGTTGACATAAAGCTTTTGAAAAATCTAGACTCTCAATAGGCGTCTTTGGACAAGGCGCACCCGCCCATCAACCTCGCTTGCAGGAGATCCACTAACCCGTGTCACTTCGCGACAACAAATTATTGCGCTCTCAGTTGCGAGTCAAACAGAAAAATGGCAACGCCGGAGAGCAACCGCCCACCGTTGATGAACAACTCTCGCGCCTGGAAGAGGATATTCGCAGACTTAAAATCGAGTGGGAAATCTTCTTTAACGGCGCCGCAAAACGCCCTCCTTACGACACGAAGGGTCGCGTCGAGACTCTTATTAAACGATTAGGAGATGACCGCACGTTAACCTATGCGCAACGATATCGATATAACTCTTTAGCTGCTCGGTACAATGCGTTCCGAGACTTATGGCGCCGCACGATGCAGGGACGTGAAGAAGGGCGAGACCCGGCATCGGCCGCTCGAGCAAGCGCCAAGAAAGAGGCAGTTGAAAGTTTTAGCAAAACGGCATTTGTTTGTGCTGATGCTGCCAGAGATATTGAAACAGTCAAGAGTATCTACAGCGCGTTGGTTCAGGCTAAGAAGTTGTGTGGGGAAACCACGGAAGATTTCTCATTTCCCCGCTTCCATCGGTTAATTGCTTCCCACGCAGATGCGCTTAAGGAGCGTCTCGGCTGCGAACGAGTAACGTTTTCTGTCGATGTTGAAGCTGGACACGTGAGCTTTAAAGCCAGGGCGGATCGAGATTAGAAAAGAATAAAGGCGACCCTGGGGTCGCCTTTTATCCTTGAAGCGCTTACCGGACTCTATACCGGAAGCAGTCAGTGGCTTTGCAAAAGCAAGCCGGGGAGACCTACATCTTTGTGACTTTTTCGGCCTGTGGTCCTTTTGGGCCCTGCGTTACTTCAAACTCCACTTCCTGACCTTCCTCAAGAGTCTTGAAGCCGTCGCCCTGAATGGCGCTGTAGTGAACAAAGATGTCTGAAGAGCCTGGCTGCTCGATGAAGCCATAACCCTTCGAATTGTTAAACCACTTGACCTTACCGGTTATTCTAGACATACAACGAATCCTCCTAACGATTCGACAAAACGGGCGAAATTAGCACGGCTGCAGTTTCCGAATTCCTTGGGCGATAGACTCCAGTCTGTGCTATTCAACGCCGACTGAGGTTATTTCTTGTGAGCCGGACGCGCTTTGCAGGGGCGCTTACCGAAAACACACAATTAACAAAAAATGCATGGTGAAAGCGTTGTTCAACGCGTTCATCATGCACTCACTTACCGGGGCAAAACCACGAAAACTCATTGCAGTAATACTGGCAGATCTCGTCTGCCTGGGGCGAAAACAAATGCTGCCTTTAAACGACGGCGCATACTAAGCGAAAGAGTTTTGACCTGTCAAGTCAAAAATCAAGCTAAAAATTAGGCTCTGCAAGGGTTAAACGATCTCTTCTCTCCTCAATCAAAGACCACCGCCCCTTCTTTGACGCTATGCGTTTCTCTTTTTGCCACCTGCTCCTCTCAAATCCAGCTCTTTCAGAATGTAATCGGCACCGCCAAATTTTGCAGTTAAGAAGAGTACATAGCGTATGTCGACTGCAATCGCTCGTCCTTTCTCTTCATTGTAAAAAAAGTCGTTGCCCAGGCCTTCGTAATTACCATCAAAGATGATCCCGACCTGGTCACCGTGTCCATTCATAATTGGACTACCCGAATTGCCGCCGATGATATCGGTAGTGGAAAGGAAATCCACGGGCACGTTCAGTCCGTCGCTCGAATACTGTCCAAAATCATGTGTTTGAAAAAGCTGCTTCAGTTTCTCGGGCACATTGAACGGTTCGTGGCCCGTGTCCTTTTCTATCACGCCTGCCAGGGTACTGAACGGTGTGTAGGTGATTGCTTCCCGGGGCACGTAACCTTTTACCTCACCGTAGCTAAATCGAAGGGTTCGGTTCGCGTCTGGATAGGGCTTAGTTTGCTGCATTTCGCTGATTCCCTCGAGTAGCTGAGGACGCCACCGCGCGACGGTCGTGTTGAAAGTCTGCGTTCGGGCGCGCGCGGCCTGACTAAGCTCATCAATTTCCAGGGCAAACTCCAAGAGTGGCTCGTGCAATTCTTTTAGCTGCGCGGCTGACATCTTAAGAATGGAAGAAAGAGCTTCCGGTGTTTTGAATCTGGGGCTATCTACCACGGCGCGAGCGAAATCTTCCTCCGCCCGCCGGCGTGCCTCATCCGTAAGCCCACCGAACCTCTTCTCTATAACCTGAAGCTTTTGTTCCGGGGACAGCTCGGCCGCTTTTCGTAAAAGGAAGGTGAGCAGGCCACGTTCAACGGTTGGATTGCGCACGGAAAAAACGGCGGCAATGCGGCTTTCGGCGCGCTGCATGTTGGCAGCGCTCAGCAGTGCAGCATTGCGTTCGGCCTCTGGCTTCTCTTTTTCTGCGGCCAACATTTCGGCAAAAGAAGCGATATCCAAAAGCCCGGTGGTGGAAACTAATTGTTGGACCACCAGGTCTTGAGAGGCGGTGGCGTTAAGCTGTTGATAGGCTTTTTCCAGGCTTGGTAGGACCGCTCCATATTTGGCTGTTCGAGCAGGACTTTCACCAATCCACTTCGTGAATGCCGCTTCCTGCATCCGTTTCTTTTCTAGAAGTTTGGCATGCCGCATTGCCAAAACAGACCCCTGAAAATCTTTGAGCGAGTTGCTCAGTTCAAAAATCGTCCCCTGCAGTTTAATGCGTAACTCTGGGTCGTTTTTGCCAGCGTCTTCCAGTATCTCTATCTGTTTACCAAAGATGTCGGCGAGGAATGGCAAGCCTATATCCTGATTATAGGCCACGGAATAACTTTCCCGATACCGCCGAGTCGACCCCGGATAACCCAGCACCATCATGAATTCGTGTTCGTGCACACCGTCCAAAGACAGCGCCAGGAATTTTTTAGGTTTGAAAGGCACGTTGGCTGACGAGTAATCGGCGGGTTTGCCATTGGCGCCGACATAGGCACGCATGAACGTAAAATCGCCGCAATGGCGTGGCCATTCGAAATTATCCGGGTCACCACCAAAGAAACCGATGGCTTTTGGTGGTGCATAAACAATCCGCACATCACGTAAGACAAAATAGGTGAACTGATAGTAAGAGAGTCCCTCGGCCATCGGCAAAATTCGCACTTGCACACCGTCGGCTGCCCTGCTGCTGGCGGCCTCGAGCGAACTGATCCGGTCGGCGATTGCCGCGGCTCGTTCGGAGGCGGAGGAAGGCTCCTTGATGCCAGTCAGAATCTGGCTCGTAACATCTTTGAGATCCTGCGTGATGGTTACTGTATAGTTTTTCGCCGGCAGTTCTTCCGTGCGCAAGTGGGCCATGTAACCGTTGGTCGCATAATCGTGGGACTTGTCCGATGCGGCAACGAGGGCGTCAAAAGCGACGTGATGATTGGTCAACAACAATCCGTCGGATGAGACAAACTCGCCAGTTCCCCCATCCACGATTACCACCGCATCTTTGATACTGATTCCCGTGGGGTTGTAGATCTCCGAGACCGGTATTTCGAGTCCTCTCTTTTTGAGTTGGTTCACAGGAAGAGTATTAATCGTATCTGGTAAAAACATGCCTTCCTCAGCGAGTGCCCTGATGGAGAGAAGGCTCAGGTTAAGGATCAAGACAAGTGATAGAACTGCTGTTTGGGACAGTCTGGAGCGCATAAGTGACCTCGAGTTGGAATTGGTGAGAGGGATATTAGCACGACTGGAAACAGGCAATAGAGGAAGGGGAACAGGGGAATAGGGGAAAGGGGAAAAGGGGAACTTCTTTCCCTTTTTCCCTATTCCCCTTTTCCCCTATTCTCTGTCTGTCTGAGGCAGCCTAATTAATTAAGTACTGCAGTGGATTCACTGGTTCGTCATTGATTCTTACTTCGTAATGCAGGTGTGGGCCAGTTGAGCGGCCTGTTGATCCCACCCTGCCGATGAACTGGCCTCGTGCCACTGTGTCGTCGAGAGAGACATCGATGTGTGAAAGATGTCCATAGCGAGTTGTAAGTCCGCCACCATGATCGATGACTACCAGTTGACCATAGCCATTTTGCCAGCCGACGAAAGTGATTTTTCCGCTGGCGCCGGCGGCAACTGGCGCACCCCAGGGCGCTTCAATGTCCTGCCCGGAGTGAAACTCATAAGAGCTTCCGCCAAACGGATTCCTGCGTCCGCCAAAACCGCTTTCTAATTTCCCCTGGACCGGCCAAATTGAAGGTGTGTAACCTCGTCTGCGCAACACTGCTTCATAAGCCTGCATATCTTTTTCCAGACGACCCATCTTCTGCTCGATAGTCGCCAGGCTCTCAGCGTCAAGCGGTGTTGCAGGTCCGCCACTGCCGGGTAAGGGAGTGTCTTGTTGGACCACACCCGATTTTTCCGCTAACTTTCGCGAAGTGTCTTCGATCGCCGCGACACGCGAATTCAATTCCTCGAGTTCCTGTCGTTGATGATCATTTTCTTCGCGCAAACGCGCGTTCTCTAATTCTATCCGGAAATGCGCCGCGTGTTGCGTTAACCCATAGAAGCCATAAAGCACTACTGAGAAAAGAACGAAAACCAATAGCGCAAAGATTTTGATCCATCTCTTTTCGACACAGAAGCGACGAATTTGCGAACGCGAACGCGACGTGTGGGCGATAACAAAAGCGTAAAAACGGTCATCTCTTGCCATTGAATATGCTCCTTATTCCATCAGGGCGATAAAACGGGGGATGGAGAGCAACAAAACGCACCGCCCCCTGAAGGGCGACCTGTGCTAAGTGAAGATTTGTCTTTGCTTGAAAATGCAACGAACGGAGGAAATTCTCAGAATTCGAGAGAATCCATCAGCCGAACTCGCAAAGAAGCCTGACCCTAACACATGGTAATTGGCGGGCGCAACCGGCTTTAGATGATGCTACTGTGCTAATTCCGTAACAATTGTCTAGCAGTAACCCGGAGTAATCGCCCAATGAGGGATGGGATAGCTGGGTTCAATCCCGCGAAGGTTGAATGATTACGGAGGCGTTGCGGCGCTGCGTCCTGGCTAAAGCTCCTGGGCTTCTCGACGGCGGCGACACCGATCTCGCCAAATGGCCAGAAGGATCAGAACTAGCAGTAGTACGAAAGCTATGATGACCGCGATCTTTATTGCCGCAAGCAGAAAGCCGACGAGCGCGATTAGCTGCCGTAACAATGTAATAACGAGGAGAATAAGGGCGACGATACCGCCTAAACGGCCAAAAGCTTTAAGGAATGTCATAATGTAAAACCTCAAACTACTGATACTGTCCGAGTCTAGGATCGCCGTTCAAAAGGTATGGCGCCGAGTTCCTTACGGGCAAACTGCGTGGTCTCACCAGTTCTGAAACGTTCTGTATCCGGATTTCCAGGACTCACAACTGAAGGTGGTGGTCTTCGCGAATCAAATCGCACCACGCGATCGGAAAATCTATTTCGGCGCAGGAAGTCAAAAAGCATGTATGCGCCCAACGCCACGAGTGCCACAGGCAGCAGTTCCCGCACCGGTAGCCGCACGCCGAGAAGCGTGTGCAGGAGAAAGATTGTGCCAATTAGGATCAAAGTCACGCCCCAGGCAAAAGGATTCCCGTATAGACGCCTGGCAATCACATCTTCTTCCGTATCTGGACTAAGTCCTGCGCGCATCAACTGCGCCGTGCGGCAGGCATCAACGGCAGCGAACAACCAGGTCCCCAATACTCCCAGAATGAAGAAGTGCACCCCTTGAGTGATTACGGCCATCTGGAAAAAACTGGCAAAGATAGCAAAATGCACAATTGCTTTAGCTGTCTGCCCGTTGTAGGCAGCCCCAAGGCCCGGGACAAACGACAATAAGGTTGCTACGAATGGAGAACTCCGACGCCTGATTACTTGCGCGGCGCTTGATTGCGTCTGATTCCTCAACAGCTCGACTCCAGCAACGATGCAATCCTGGCAAAACGGAAAGCCCCGTATCCGATGGTCGCAACCAGCGCAGAGTGGGCGGGCACACTGATTACACTGAACCACCGCAGGATTTCGTGGATGATAGGTGCAGTACATCATAAGCTCGTCGACGCGGTAGTTACCGGTTGTTCTGGCCGTTCTCTGTGCCGGTTCCGTTCTGTTTAGGATGTTGCTTTGAATCACCAGACGCGTTCTTCTTATCGGGGTTCTCGGGAGAGTTCTGGCCGCCAACCAACTCCTTTAAGCCGTTAGTAAACTCTCTTATTCCGCCATTTGAGTTATTGCCGGCGTAGCTCTGCTCAGCCAAATGTATACTGGCCCCGTAAACCCCACTAATAGATCCATCCGCCGACACTGTATTGGCCAGGACGAAGACAGCTAACAGCAACATTGTTGCCACGGTCGCGAGTTGCGGAGAAATGATCGGATCGAGCCAACTCCGGAGCCAGTCGGCAATTCGTGAGCCGACCGGAGCGCGTATCTCTTGTGGCCTGCCCGTTCCCAAGGTCGCTTTTAAGATTCTCTCATGAAGCCCGGCCGGAACTGGTTTCTCTTCACTGATGTAGCTGTAGCAAGCACCGATAGAGCGAACCACTTCCCCGGGAAGCTCGGTACAGTCTGCACAAAGCGCGGCGTGGCGTTCCCATCGGTGGTAAAGAGGGGCGGGCAGAAACCCGTCCAGATAATCGGTCAGGAACTCTTCGAATTCTACACACGTCATTGCGGTTTCCGGAACGGTATCGCGCAGAATTCGTGCTTCGAGGTCGAGAGGCGGAGGTGGAACACTCGCGATGCGGCAAGCCTCCATTGTGTTCTTCACCTCACTTAGTGTTTGGTGACAAATTGGGCAGCGGAGAGCATGCTCTGCAACCAAACGGTGCGTTTCAGTGTCGAGTTCGTTCTCCAGATACTCGGTCAGCCTGTCTTCAAACTCTGCACAAAGCATTTCGTTTCTCTTTCCGCCCCACTCGTCAATTTAGGTTATTCAACTCCCGCGCGAGTTGATAACTGAAAGTCCTAAATACCGTTCATCGCCACAACTTTCATACGTTTCAGTATTTTGGCTAGTTCGATCCTGCCTCGATTGATCCGGGACTTTACGGTTCCTTCCGGTATTTTCAAAAGATCTACGATTTCCTGGTAACTCAGCTCTTCAATGTCACGCAGTATCACACACGTTCGTAGGTCAGGCGAAAGTTTGTCTATCCCGGCCTGAACTCTTGCACCCAGCTCCCGACGCTCCATCTCTCGCTGCACGGAACTGTTGGCCGTGTGAAGATGGTAAGAGTGGTCAGCAAGATCATCCGCCTGATTATCATGTGGTGTCCGTTGACGTTTTCGATAATCATCAATAATCAGATTACGTGCCAATCGCATCAGCCAATTCTGCAAATCGCCTTGCTTGGGATCATATTGATCCAGAGAACGGTAGACCCGAATAAAAACTTCCTGTGTCAAATCCTCAGCCGCGTCTGCGCGGGAGGTGAAGCGATAAGCCAGATTGTAAATCCGTCTCGAGTAGCTCTGAACAATCTGCTCCCAGGCCGCACCGTCTCCGGCACGACACCTGCGGACCAATTCGGCTCCTTCGCTGGCAGCCAAAACCTTTGCAGCCCCCACCTGTTGCTTCTCCGACTCTACTTTTCCAAGGAATCCAATATAGCTCTAGTCAGGTGGAAAAGTCCCCTATCGTGAGCGGATTACGATGGCTGCAAGGTGAAAGTTCCGGTAAAGCTCTGATGAACAAACCAGATCTGGATTAGGGAATTGAAGTTTAGAGGAATGTCCGACGGACTTTTCAGTTTATCGCTCATTATCGCTCGAAAACGACAAGCTAAATCTTGTCGGACGTCCAAATTGACCCACTGCCTGGCTAAGTCGCTTTCTTGCCGCCTTTCCGAAAGTGTAGTAGCCTTTCGCGGCGGCCCCATATCTTGTGGTCGTGTTCTATCCAAAGAACAAAACCCAAGCTTCGCCAATTATCGGACAGTGGAAAAAATAGACCCGCGCAAACACCTTAAGTTCGCAGCACTATGCCTCGTTGCCATAGCCATTTTGTGGTTCTTTGGCCGCAGACTTGATTGGCATGAAGTGCGCCGGGCTCTCAGTCATGCAAACTGGTATTTGCTGAGCGCCGCTGTGGCCACCATATCGGTGGCTTATCTTTTCAGAGCATATCGCTGGGGCGCCTTGCTGGCGCCGCTCTGTTCCGCAAAGTTGCGAGACCTTTTCGCCGCCACCACAATTGGTTTTAGCGCAGTCTTCTTGTTTGGGCGTGCCGGCGAGGTCGTCAGACCAGTTGTACTTCCGATGCGCGATCCAGGAATTCGGACGAGTGCTTCCTTCGTCACAATTATGGTTGAGCGAATTTACGACATGATAGCCGTCGTCGTTTTATTCGCGGTGAACCTTTTGTGGTTTCGCCCTGTTCACGTTAGCCTCGAATTCTCAAGAGTGCGCATAGTCGGCCTGATTTTGTTGATCGCTGCTCTTTTAGGACTTGCCGGATTAGCGTGGTTTAGAACAAGGTCAAAAAGTGCTATTGGTTGGCTTAGTAGAAAGTTTGATCGGTTGGCGTTCATGCCTGGCCGTCTTAAGCGCGCGATTATCAGCATACTGGAACAACTTGCCAGAGCACTACGCGTCCTCGTGGATGCGCGCGAACTTGCTGTAACCATTGGTTGGACAGCCATGGTTTGGTTCGGAATCGCTCTCGCAAACCTCCTTGTAGTGCGGGCCTTCGGCCTGCCGTTTGGGGCTACAGAAACGATATTTGTGCTGGGCTGGTCACTCGTCGGCTCGCTTGTGCCGACACCTGGAGGAGCTGCTGGCGCTTTTCACGCGGCTACGGCGGCGGGTCTAATTTTTCTAGGAGTGCCGCGAGACACCGCGGCGGCAATCGCAATAGTAATGCACGTCGTTGACTTTGGTCCGGCAGTGCTTTTTGGATTTTTCTACTTTATCCGCGGAGATATCAATATTTCCCGTTTGCGTTCGCTGGCCTCAACGGAGGCGGCTGAGCACGCAGTAGAAGACGAAGAGATTGCCCCGGCTGAATTAATGCTGGAGACAATTCAATCGTGATTGTTGATTACTCTTTGAGGTTATAAAACTCTGGCCCCGAGGTTTGTGAAATGAAATGCCCTTTTTGCGGCTATCTGGAAGACAAAGTAGTTGACTCGCGCGAATCGCGAGAAGGCGACGCCATTCGGCGCCGTCGTGAGTGCTTACGATGCGAACGGAGATTTACCTCCTACGAGCGCATTGATGAGATACCATATATGGTCGTCAAGAAAGATGGACGCCGAGAGACCTTTGACCGAAATAAAGTTATGGCGGGCTTGCTGCGTGCTTGTGAAAAACGGCCAGTCGCCTCTTCCAAGCTGGATTCCATTGTTAACGCTATTGAGAAATATGTTCAGGAGTCGCCGGAACGTGAGCGTCCCACCAGTAAGATTGGTGAAATGATAATGCGGCGCTTGAAAGAACTTGATAAAGTTGCTTATGTGCGGTTCGCTTCTGTTTACCTCGAGTTTGAAGACGTTTCAGAGTTTATGACCGAACTTAAACATCTTGTTCGGACGCGTACGAACAGCCCGGCCGGTAGAAAAGTTTAACCATCTTAGCTAATCAGTTTTATGATTAAGGCCATCGTGAAGCCAGTGGGGGCAACAGGACTTGAACGGCTCGAACTGCAACGGCTGCGTGACCGTGTCGGTCGTCTGTATGCTGCATTGCAGGAAGCTACAGAGGCGGACGATCCCTTAGCTTCAGGAGCCTGGGCGCCTCCCGTTGATCTTTGCGAGACGGATGAGGCTATATTTATCCAGGCCGAAATGCCAGGAGTCGATCCTGAGCAAATCAAGATTGGCCTGACCAACTCGCGCCTGAAGATTTGGGGTGAGAAGAAAAGACGTGTTTCTCGCAATCGCGTTATTTCGCACTTATGTTCCGAACGAAGTTACGGTAGATTCAGCCGCATCGTACCGCTTCGCTGGTCTATCAGCGGTCGCAATACTACCGCAGAATTGGCTAACGGCATTCTTTTAATCCGCATGCCAAAGGTGCAGGACCGTCGTGGAACTGAAATCATTATCCCTGTCAAGGATTCACGAGGTGAATAGTTCAGAAGATCAGTAATTTGCAATTTTAAGAACTGAAGTAGGACCCTTATATGTCAGCCATCACAGATCCAGACATTTCCGAAGGTATCGATAATCTCGACAGCGACCAACAGTTGCAGATTCCCGGGGAACTTCCAGTGCTGCCGCTCCGAGACATTGTTATCTACCCGTTCATGATCGTTCCACTCTTTGTCTCACGAGAGAAATCGATTCGAGCAGTCGATGAAGCACTTGGCGAGAACAGAATGATTCTGCTCGCCTCTCAAAAGGACCTCGATAAAGAAGAACCGAGTGCAGACGATCTTTACCGGGTGGGGACCGCAGCCGTGATTATGCGCATGTTGAAATTACCGGATGGGCGCATACGCATCCTGGTTCAAGGACTCGCCCGAGCGGAAATCGAGTCCGTGGATACTAGTGCCGAGTACATTCGCTCCCGCGTTCACGTGATGCAGGAGATTCTGCCGCCGGAGAGATCCCTTGAAGTAGAAGCGCTGATCAGAAATGTTCGGGCTTCGATGGAGAAAGCGATAAATTTAGGGAAAAACATATCGCCTGAAGTGATGGCGATCATCGCAAATCTCGACGACGCCGGCAGATTGGCTGATCTTTCGGCTTCAAACCTGGAACTAAAAGTCGACGATGCTCAATCAGTGCTCGATATTGCGGACACCGCCGCCCGCTTGCGGCGCGTGAATGAGTTGTTGAATAAAGAGATTGAAGTGTTGACAGTCCAGCAGGAAATCAACACTCAAGCTCGGGCGGACATCGATAGATCGCAGCGTGAATTTTACCTTCGGCAGCAAATGAAGGCGATTCAAAGCGAGCTGGGGGAAGGTAATGAACTCGCCGAAGAGATCGCTCAGTTTAGAGAAAAGATCGAAGCCGCAAATATGCCAAAACCGGCTGAGGAGGAAGCGCTGCGGCAGCTCAAGAAACTCGAACGCATGCACCCAGATGCGGCCGAAACCGCAACGCTTAGAAACTGGATGGAGATCATGACTGATCTTCCCTGGTCAAAGGCATCGACCGATAATCTTGATTTGCAAAAAGCCGAAAAGATCCTGAACGAAGATCACTACGGCCTGGAAAAGGTGAAGGATCGTATTATTGAAGCTCTCGCTGTTCGCAAGCTCAAAGAAAAGCCGAAAGGTCCAATCCTCTGTCTAGTCGGGCCGCCAGGCGTGGGCAAGACATCACTTGGTCGTTCAATAGCCCGCGCCCTTGAAAGGAAGTTTGTTCGACTGTCGCTTGGTGGCGTTCATGATGAGGCGGAGATTCGCGGCCATCGGAGAACTTATGTGGGAGCCATGCCCGGTCGAGTAGTTCAGGCAATCCAGCAGGCTGGCACCAACAATCCGCTGATCATGCTTGATGAGATAGACAAGGTCGGTGCAGATTTTCGTGGCGATCCTTCTTCGGCTTTGCTTGAAGTCCTCGATCCTGAGCAGAATAACAGCTTTCGTGACAACTATCTTGGCCTTACGTTCGATTTATCAAACGTCATCTTCATGACGACCGCAAACGTGTTGGACACCGTCCAACCTCCTCTTCGAGACCGCATGGAAGTCATTCGTCTAGCCGGTTATACGGAAGAAGAGAAGAGGGAAATTGCGCGGCGCCATCTGCTCCCAAAACAGATGGAGGAAAACGGGATAACCGCAAAAGACCTGAATATTTCCAAAACCGCTCTTACGGCAATTATCCTGCAATATACTCAAGAAGCGGGCCTGCGGCAGCTGGAAAGAGAAATCGGCAGAATCTGTCGCAAAGTCGCACGGCGAATGGCTGAAGGTCACAAAGGCGCCATCAGAGTCTCTCTCAAGAACCTACACGAGTTTCTTGGAGCACCTAAGATCATCCCCGAGGAGGTTCTGAAGAAAGACCAAATTGGGGTCGCTACCGGTCTCGCCTGGACAGCAGTCGGTGGTGACGTGCTTTTTATTGAGGCTCTGCGTATGAACGGAAAAGGAAATCTTGTCCTGACGGGCCAGCTGGGCGAGGTGATGAGAGAATCGGCTCAGGCGGCCTACTCCTACGCCAAATCTCGTGCCCGTGAGCTGGAGATCAATGAAGAGGATTTCAACAATTATGACCTTCACATCCACATACCCGAAGGGGCAATTCCCAAGGATGGACCTTCGGCAGGTATAACCCTTGCTACAGCCATGGTTTCGGCGCTCTCTCTGCGTCCGGTGCGGAAAGACGTAGCAATGACCGGCGAAATTACGCTTAGGGGCAATGTCTTGCCAATCGGGGGAGTAAAGGAGAAGGTTTTGGCCGCCCGGCGTGCGAGAGTCTCTACTATAATTCTTCCGCAACAAAATCGACGCGACCTGGACGAAGTACCGAAGGAACCTTTTAAAGATATAAGATTCGTTTTTGTAGATAACATGCGGCAAGTCTTCCGGGAAGCGCTGAAGGACAAAGTCACTCCCCCAATTACGACCGGAAACCGTCCCCAGCGGGTGCCGCAAGCCGCCTCTGGCCGAGCAGGCTAGCTTGTAATAAAAACACAATACCCGCCTGGACTTTCCAGGTGCTCTTATATACAACTTTCGTCCGCCCCCGGGAATCTTATAGTATGAGCGTGGGTTAGACGGTTCTTCGCCTCACGAATCAAGCAGTAGCTTTAAGCGCCTGGAAGATTCAAAAAGGGACCTCAGACTTACTCTTCAGCACTTCGCGGGTCGTTAAGATCCTAAAAAGTTCGATATTGTGTCGGACGGATTTTGGTGGCCTCAACGTCTGAACCTGAGTTAGTATAGGAGTTGATGATGTCTCGATTTACACCAAATTATTTGTGCAGCCGCGCGGCAGCCCTCACGATCCTACTTATTTTTTCCGCAGCTTGTTTTGGTCAAACACAATCCAATAATGAACTCGCGAATATTAAGATTAAGAATTTCGGTCAGATGAACGGCCAGTTCTACCGCGGTGCTCAACCTAAGGAAAAAGACTACCAATCGTTGGCAGCTCTGGGAATCAAAACCGTGATCGATCTGCGTGACAACCCAGAAGCTTATGAGAAAGGGGATGTAGAACGCCTGGGCATGACTTATGTAAACATCCCGATGAGCGACACGGAGTATCCAAAAAGGGAGCAGATTGACGAATTCCTTAAATTAGTCAGTGCCCCGGCCACCGGAAAATTCTTTGTGCATTGTGCTGGTGGCCGTCACCGAACCGGTGTTATGGGTGCAATTTATCGGTTCAACCACGATCATTGGACCTACGATCAAGCCTATGCGGAGATGAAGAATTATGACTTCTATACGCGTTGGGGACACGGAGCAATGAAGCAATTTGTTCAGGATTATTGGCAGCACCTTCAGTCGCAAGCCAATGCTCAGCAGGTTAACCCAACAACTAGTACAGGAACTGTCATAAATTGATTGGAGGTGCTACCGCCTATACGGTGGCTGTGCTTATCAGAAAAGTTAACCATCCGACCCCGGGCGCATTCCGCCCGGGTTTTTAGTTTCTCACTGCTTAATTCGTGACAGTGAGGATGCCCGCCTTTTCCTCCAGGCTAAATTGAATCCGATAGAGTTCAGAGTAAAGACCCCCGCGAGCAAATAATTCTTCATGAGTTCCCTGCTCGACAATTGTTCCAGTATCAACTACGAAAATCACGTCGGCCCGACGCACAGTGGCCAGCCGGTGAGCAATTACAATCGATGTGCGATCCTCCAGCAACCGGTGGAGAGCCTCAAACACCAACTCCTCCGATGCCGCGTCAAGATCGGAAGTCGGCTCGTCAAGTATTAGTATGGGAGATCGGCGGATAATCGCACGCGCAATCGCTATGCGCTGTCGTTGGCCGCCCGAAAGTGTCATACCGCGCTCGCCTACAATAGTGTCATAACCTTCTGACAAGCCCAGGATAAACTCATGAGCATTAGCCAACTTAGCGGCCGCAACGATCTCGTTGCGTGATGCATCAGGCCTGCCATAGGCAATGTTCTGCCACACCGGAGCCGCGAAGAGCAGATTGTCCTGCAAAACAAAACTGATCTGTTGTCGTAAGGACTTTATCTTGTAATTACGAATATCTTTACCGTCGATCTTAACTTGTCCCTCCGTAGGATCGTAGAATCGGGCCACCAGACTGGCAATTGTCGTCTTGCCCGCGCCTGTCGGACCAACAAAGGCGGCCAATTGGCCCGGCTCGATTTTGAAATTCACTTCTCTCAAGGTGATAGAATTCGAGGAGTAGGCAAAGCTCACACGAACAAACTCGATGTCGCCTCTGAATGTTGGGGCCGGACGAGCGCCTTTTATATTGCGTACTTCCCGTTCGGTCTCAATCACCTCACTGATCCGTTCATAACCAACGGCCATTTTTGATAGTGTGTCGCTCATCTTCGAGAGCTCGCGCATCGGTTTATACATCTTTGCCAGATAGAGCAAGAAGACCAGTAGCGAGCCAGCCGTAATCTGACCGGAGAGCACCAGCCTGACGCCGTACCATAAAACAAGGCAGGTCCCCACTGACACGATTAGCTGGACCACGGGCGCTAGTTTGGCTTTCAGACTGCGGGCCCGTAGCGCCGTCTCTACGCTTTCAATGCTCTGTCGTTCGAAACGTTTCTGTTCGTACTCCTCCCGAGCAAATGCTTTTACTACCCGAATCGATGAAAGCACTTCCTCCACGATGGAAATCACCTCGCCCTCTTTTTTTCTGACAGCTCGGGATGCCCGCTTAATTCGTCGCGTGTAGCTGTAGACAACAACAGCGAGTAGCGGCGCAATCGAAAGGGCAATTAGCGTAAAGCGCCAATTCAAATAGAACATCACGACCAGCATGCCGAGAAGGGTTAACGCATTCACTACAATGCCGAGGAGGGCTTGAGAAACGAAGTCCTGAATAGCATCAATGTCGCTGGTGACTCTGCTGATCAAATCGCCGGTTTTCTTGTGGTCGTGATATGAGAGGGAGAGACGCTGCACGTGGTGATAGAGAGTGCGACGAAGATCGTGCATCACCCATTGGCCAATCGAGGTGGTGAGATATTTTTCGGTGTAGGAGCTGACAGCCCCGACAAAGGCTATGGCAATAACTGAGCAGGCCGCAAAGTAAAGAATGGACGACTTGTCTGTGCCGACAGTAGAAGTCAGGACAGCGAGCAACCAGGTGGGGATCTTCTTCGAGCCGAGTACGTAATCAAAGGCGATCTTTAAAGGCCATGGCTCCAACAAGTCCGCCGCGCTCTCGCCGAGGACCCCGATAAAGGCAAGGCTGAGGCTCTTCCAATGTGGACGGAGCAGATAGCTGAATTGGATTTTATTTTTTGCCATGTGGACGGCGTGTGTCGCAATAAATCTGACGCTGCCGCGCTATAGCTTTAGGTTTATCAACAGCAACCGCCGCACACAGCCCTGCTGTAAAGGATTACCACACAGTTTAGGCCCCGTGCTCATTGATAAATATAGGAGATGCTCTTTTTTTCTTCCCACTCTATGCTATCCACGTTTTCTGAGTCGAGCGAAAGAATTTGTTCAGTGAGCTGATCTATGCTGACCAGGCAACCCACGTCAACCGAATAAACGATGTTGCCTGTTGCTTCGGGTTGTTCTTCCCGGACCACTGCTCGCAGTTCCGAATCAAACCGGTGACGTTGAAAAAGCTCTCGTAACAAAGTTTGGGTTGACAGAACATTACGCGTTGCGACCTTAAGGCCCATCGTCCGAAACACCTGTTGAGGTTCACGATACTCCAGAATCCAAAGCACCACGAGTGCAAACGCGGTCAATATGAATGCCAGATCCCATCTTCCCACTCCCGTCCCCAGTCCGAGCGCCAAACTGATCAGAAGCACAGTAGTTTCTTTTGGATCCCGTATGTTGGTGCGGAATCGAACCAGTGATACCGCGGCAAAAATTCCGAACGCTCGCGCCGCATTATCACCGACAATTATCATCAGGGCCGAAGCGACAACCGCCAACAGAATTTGCGTTTGAGCAACATAAGGATTGCGCTTAAATATCAAGTTGGCTCTGCGCGGGCGGTAGGCCAGGGCAGCTCCAAAGAGAACGGCGAACAGCAATCGAAGACAGATCTTACCCAGGACATGCATCCGAGTTTCGCCATTGAACTCAGGTTCGGTGCGCGAACTTTCAAACAAAGGACTGAGAAACGTTCTATTGCCATTGGATTGTTGGGTTGGATTTGGTGCTCCCGATTCAGTACTTGGTCTCTGACTCGCTGGTGCTGCCGGTTGCGAGGTTTGAGTTTTTGGCCATTCATCAGCCAAATAATAGACGGCAAAAGCGCTCGCTGTGAGTACAAGCAGAAAAACAAGCAGCAGTGTGAAAGCCTCTTTCTTACCTCTAGTGTTCATCCTTGTCTCTGCTCATTTCCCGGAGAACTGTTTTCAGGGGCGCTAGTGGGGAACGAGTTAACGCCTGCGACCAATTCGATCGTTGACAGGGAGATGCACTAGTTCGTTCGTTCTTTCTCTTACCGTATTGGCTAACAAGTCGATCTGCCCGGGGGTGTAATTGGCGGCGCGAAAGACGTCTTTAAGTTGCTGATTGTTCAGTAGCGCCAACCAACTGCCAATCCAACGAGCGTCCTCAACTGTGATGTCTTTAAAGAGGCCACTCCGCTTTCCGCCATAATGGAAACGAACATAATTGTCCTTCACGCCTTCAACGAAGTTCGACTTCGCATATTTGACGGGATTGTTTCGGCTACGCGTGAAGCGCCAAAAAATCGGCGTACCGCTGGCGTGACCAAATGTCGCACCGAGATCGCTGATGATGTACCTGAGTTCGCCTCCCGTCCCGTTCCGCTGAACCAACACCTTGTTGTTTGAGTCTTTAATATCCCAATTGTTGAGCAGAACCATTAACACTTTCAGACCCTGCAGCTCTCGTGTGCCCACGAACGGATTCTTACTCCACTTCCAAGCGACAGCCCTTTTAACGTTCTGGGGTCTGGCCTCGAATCTCACATTAGTGAAAGTTCCTTTACCCATAATCTCGACTCGCGGCACGAGATAATTAATTTCAGTTTCGTATCCGGCCGCCCAAAGAAGGCGCACCGCCGCCGTTTCTGATTGAGCTTCCTTGCCAATCTTCGCCACCCATTCTCGGCCCGACGCGTCCCGCACCCGATACTTTTTTGAATACCCACCTTTTTCTTCTTCGATAAAGGTGACCCTGGCAAGATCCGGCTGCATGGCTTTACCGCCGGGGCCCCAGAAGAGATCTCTCGAGCTAATGTCGGAAGGTCTGTGCCATAGAACTGGAGTGCCCTTTGGAAGTTGATTTTTCTCCTTTCGCTTTTTGGAACTTACTGGAGTAAGACCGAGTGTGAGGGCGAAAAGAACGGGAACTAAAATGAGCCAACGATGTCTCTTCTCACGATACATAAGAATCTCCAACTTCCATTCGGCCACGAAAGTAGACTTGCCGTTGCGGCGGATTCGCTGACAACAGGCTTAGTGGTCTTTATCGGGGCAGATTGCCAATTCCTCGGGGGACAACATTGGGGGAAAGGGGACTACATTGAGGGAGAGTTTGGAAGCTGGGGTCAACAGCGGGGGTCGTTATTTTCAGCGGGGCTCAATTGGCCCGCACTGTGTCCAATAAAATGCGCCTGACTATTGAATGGCTCGCCATTCTGTTCGATCCGAACATAGGTGCCGTCAGCGAGTAACTTGCGTGCCTTTACGTTGTCTCGCAAGTAAGCCGCTAAGAGTACGTCCTTTAGATAGTTCTTGAGTGCCGGGTCAAAAACCGGCGCGATTACTTCAATGCGATGATTCAGATTGCGCGACATCAAATCGGCGCTGCCGATATATATCTCCGGGACGCCGCCGTTTGCAAAATAGAAGACACGACTGTGCTCAAGAAACCGTCCAACAACATTTCTAACTGTTATGTTCTCCGACAGTCCAGGGACGCCGGGCCGTAACATGCATATTCCCCGTACTATCAAATCGATCTGTACGCCGGCGTCAGACGCCTCGTAGAGTTTTTGGATCATCTGTTTGTCGGCCAGTCGATTGAACTTAGCAATTATCCGTGCGGGACGGTCTGCATTTCGATGTTCCATTTCCCGATCAACGAGCGCATTCACCTTTTCACGCAGATTGACTGGGGCAATGAACAGACTCCGATATTCGGTCTGTCGGGAACACCCCGTCAGATAATTGAAGAACTCCGTTGCGTCAGCTCCAATCTGGTCATTGGCGGTGAAGAGGCCAAGATCTGTGTAGGTACAGGAAGTGGTGGGATTGTAATTCCCTGAGGCAACGTGGACATACCGTTTGAGCGACTCGCCTTCCTGCCTGACGATCAGGGTGAGTTTACCGTGCGTCTTCAGCCCGACGATTCCATAGACCACATGCACGCCCGCCCGATCCAGTTTTCTGGCCCATTCAATATTATGTTCTTCATCAAAGCGGGCTTTGAGTTCGATGAGTGCGGTCACTTGTTTACCTTTTTCGCTTGCACGGATTAGCGCCGGCGGTATTGGCGAATCGGGACCAGTACGATAGAGGCACATCTTGATGGCTACAACATTATCGTCTTCGACTGCCTCATCGATAAAATCAGTAACGCATTTATAAGAGTCATAGGGATGGTGGAGCAGAATGTCCCTCTGTTTTAACGTGTCAAAGATCGAGCGCTGCTCGAACCATTCCGGTGTTGCCGGCGTAAATTGTGCATCCTTAAGATCCGCCCTCTCCAATTCATAGAGAGAAATGAAGTCCTGTAACCTTAGTGGACTGTCCACGCGATAAATATCTTCGGGCTGAAGATCGAGAGATTCCATCAGGTAATCAACCATCTCACTAGGCATGTCTGACGAAACCTCAAGCCTCACTGGCATGCCAAACCGGCGTTTATCAACTTCCAGCTGGATCAGACTTAACAAATCGCGCGCCTCTTCCTCGCGAATTTCAATATCCGCATCGCGTGTGACCCGAAAACGATGACAGGTTCCCGGTAGCATCCCGGGAAATAGTTTTCTGATGTTGGCCTCGATCAAGTCTTCCAGCAGTATGAAATTGGTGTTTGAGTTTCCCACGCGTACGAGTCGAGGTACTGCCGAAGGTACCTTGATTCGCACAAATCGTGGTTGGAATTTGAGGTTTGGAGGATCAGCCGGCGATGGTCCCTCAGGCGCACTTACTATTAAGCCAAGGTTCAGGCTGAGAGGAGAAATATAAGGAAAGGGATGACTCCGATCTACTGCAAGAGGGGTAAGGATCGAGAATACCCGCTTAAGGAAGTAGTCGTCGATTGCTTCCCTCTCATGAGTTGTTAATGAAGAATAGGAGCTAATATGAATGCCGGCATTTTTTAGATCCGGAAGGATCTCTTCTCTCAGGCAGCTGGTCTGCTTGTGTAACATTGGGAGAAGCCGTTTACGAATTTCCCGCAATTGTTCTGCTTGAGTCAGGCCGTCGAGTGACAGCTCAGTCACATTTTTATTCAGGCCCTCTTTCAGGCCAGAAACACGGATCATGAAAAACTCGTCAATGTTGGAAGAGAATATCGCCAGGAACTTCAAACGTTCCAACAATGGATTGCTCTTGTCGAGAGCCTCGTCAAGCACGCGGTGATGGAATTCCAGCAGACTCAATTCCCGATTGAAGAAGAGAGTGTTAGACCCTTCAGCAGTCGGCCGAAGTGACGGGTGTTTTTGATAGAACCTTGTGATTGTCGATTCTTTTCTTAGCGCAGTTGACATCTTTAGTCCATTTAGGAAGCGGTCCTGCTATTTCCAGTTCAAATTACAGTCAATCAAAACGGGGGCTTTACTAACAACTCTCAACTTAAATCCCGGAAAATTGATTGGAGACACCAGTGAGCAGCAATCTGTGTTCCATACTTGCTATGAAGTTAGCCGCTGCAGGAGCGTTGCTTCGCCAAGAAGGTCTCAAAGGTGAAAGGCAGACATCAGTGCGAAGCAGTGTACTAATTCAATGCTCTAGCGAGGCAATTGGTTCTGGAGGCCCCTGAATAACTATACGCGCAACCTATAAAGGCTTCGCAGCATCTTTAAATTCTCCTCAGGGGGTTAGTTCCCCGATGGAAATTTCCGGTGGAAAAGTTCACCAATTCGGTATCTACTTTTAGTAGCAAATGTTTGACAGGCTCAAAAATCGTGTGATAACCTCCAAGCGGACTTTGGCTCCGATTACACATGTAGTTTGTAAGCCAATTCACTGAGGAGCCAGTTATTTACCGCACAACAACTGTGGATGCCCAAGATGCGACGTGTCAGTCGCTCGTGATTAGCCACTCGTGAAGGAGAACGACGTTTTGATGTCAGCGAGCTTTCCTCGTTTGATAGCGCGCGTTGCGTTATTTACTGCGCTTGTCGCCCCAGGCGCCAGCATTTTTTCACAGATACCGGTCGCATCGTCGGCTCGCACTATTCCCACCGAAGTTGAAAGATCTGATGGTCGGGTCTCTCAGATAATTGCCAGGGCGGAAGACCACTTTCGCAAAGGCAAACTGAATCTGGAAGATAAGAAAAGGGATCAGGCGCGAGATGAATTTGACAAGGCTGTGGACTCGATCCTCGAGTCCGGGTTCGATGTCCGGGCGAACCAGCGGCTACAGAATTTTTATCTCGAGTTGGTTGAACGAATTTATCGGGAGGAAGTCCCGGTTAATCGTGGACCAGCGCAGACCAATGTCGCAGCGCTTGTAGCGCAAAATGTGCAGTCCACAACGGCACAGCCCCAGAAGAGCGCGCCGCCGCAGATCGGTTTTCGTGAGCAAAAGTTTGAACCCTCACCGCTCGATGAGCTTAGTAGGTTGGTACTGACGCCAGAGGAACAGAATGTTTCTGATTCAGACGTGGCGGCTCTTGAGCAGGCGCGGCAAAATGTGAATTTTGCCTTTACGACTAATCCTCTTATTCAGCAATACATCAACTACTATCAAGGCCGTGGCCGGTCTACCATGGAAGCTGGACTTAGGCACTCGGGCCAATACATGAGACTGGCTCGACAGATCTTTGCGCAAGAACGCGTACCGATCGACGTCACGTGGTTGGGTCAAGTTGAGAGCGCCTGGCATCCGAAGGCTGTGTCGTGGGCGGCGGCCTCGGGATTATGGCAATTCGTTCCCAGCACGGGCAGACAGTATGGCTTGCGCCAGACAGCTTGGATTGATGAACGCAATAGCTTTGAACAAGCGACTCGTGCCTCAGCCAAATACTTGAAGGATCTGGCAACTCGTTACAATGGTAATTGGGAGTTGGCGATGGCGGCCTACAATACCGGTGCGGGTAATGTGGATCGTGGCATTGCACGAGCGGGAACCGCTAATTTCTGGGCTATCTATCCGTATATTGCTCAGGAAACTCGGAACTATGTTCCCAATATTCTGGCCACGATTCTAATTGCCAAGAATCCCGAAAAATATGGCTTCAAAGGCATTCGTCCCGAACCTGCCGTGACTTACGACGTGGTTCAGGTGACTAGCGCCACCAGTCTGCAGCTTGTCGCAGATGCTACAGATACCAGCGTTGATTATCTCCGCAATCTCAACCCGGAACTCAGGCGAGACGTCACACCGAGGGGCGAGGCCTATAATGTTCGTGTTCCTGCCGGTAGAGCGAAACAGCTTGTAGCGATTCTTAAACGGATCCCTGGTGACCGACGCGATACCGCGCGAGTGGTTTCAGTGGCTCCCGGAGAGGATCTGCAAAATGTAGCCAGCCGTACAGGAGTGAGCGTGGCTCAGTTGCAGGCCATGAACGGTGGGGTGGATCTGAAATCCACAACCAAGTTGGTGGTTCCTCCTACCAGCGTTCGTCTTGCTAGCTGGCGACGTGTTAAGCCGGGCACAACTGCTGAGACACCAGTCACGACCCTCACAAAGATTCGTGTTCGCAAAGGTGATACTATTTCAAGAATCGCGGCTGCTCGAAATCTAGACGCGAGCGAAGTTGCCAAACTGAACGGCGTGACGGCAGACGCCGAACTTAAAGCGGGACAAGAAATCAGATTGCCAGCAACAGCAGGCGCTCAACCGTCACGTCGTCGTTAGCGAGACATATTTAGACGCGCCAGCACCTGGCGTGTGGAAATCCAGGGCGCGCTCTCAATCAGTTCGATAGCGCGCTCTAATTCTTTTTCCTTCTCTCAGAGCTTCTCTCACAATGCTCTTCAATCTTCACCATTTGCTAATTCGGAGCTTCCTCACATGCTGTTTCGTACTCTGTCTGCCGCCGTCTATGGTATAGATGCCGATCTTGTTGACATCGAAGTTGATTTGACTCCCGTGCGAGGAGAGTCTGAATCAGCGACCCCAGTCACGATAGTTGGGCTTCCGGACGCTGCCGTGCGTGAGTCCAGAGAGCGAATTCGCGCGGCGATCTCCAACTGTGGCTTTTTCTTTCCTTTTCAGAAGATAACGATCAATCTCGCGCCTGCGGATGTCCGAAAAGAAGGTGCGAGTTTTGACCTGCCAATAGCTCTGGGAATTCTCGGCGCGAATGGAGATCTGGCTGAAGAAAGCAATCTGATCCATATTCTGTGCGTAGGAGAGCTGTCACTTGATGGCCGCGTACGGGCTATCAAAGGGGCTCTACCGATCGCTATCCTCGGGCGAGAGGCACTCATTCGCCACGTTATTCTGCCTGAGGAGAATGCCAAGGAGGCGGCAGTTGTGTCGGGAATAAATGTTTATCCGGTTGCCGACTTGCGAAGCGCAGTTGAACTGGTGGCTGCCCTGCGCTCACCCTCTCCGCCACAGCCACTGGTGGTCGATCCGGCCGCGATTTTGCTACACGACGATCATTACAGCGTCGATTTCCGTGAAGTCAGAGGTCAACTGTCCGCTAAACGCGCATTGGAAGTAGCCAGCGCTGGTTCTCACAACATTCTCTTGATTGGTCCTCCTGGCTCAGGAAAAACCATGCTAGCAAAACGCATGCCCACTATTTTGCCACCTTTGGAATTCGAAGCCGCTCTGGAACTGACAAAGATACATTCTGTGGCGGGCCTGACTGGACGCACAGGGCTGGTAACGGAGAGACCGTTTCGTTCGCCGCACCATACGATCAGTGATGCTGGTTTGATCGGCGGTGGGGCCGTTCCCCGGCCAGGGGAGGTCTCACTCGCGCACCAGGGAGTGCTCTTTCTCGACGAGTTACCCGAGTTTGATCGCAGTGTTTTGGAAGTGCTCCGGCAACCACTAGAGGATGAGAAGGTCACCATTAGTCGGGCTTCGATGTCGCTGACATTTCCCGCCTCCTTCATGTTGGCTGCAGCAATGAACCCCTGTCCTTGTGGTTTTTGGAATGACCCAACGCGTGAATGTCGCTGTAGCCCGTTGCAGATCCAGAGATACGTGGGACGGATTTCTGGTCCCTTGCTGGATCGCATTGACATTCACATCGATGTTCCGGCAGTAAAGTTTC
>WNFZ01000879.1_pt1 | contig 44954 bp, 34 predicted proteins | sample 5400081 | NCBI WGS metagenome assembly WNFZ01 (sample SAMN13153365, study PRJNA577476) | soil metagenome | isolation source: 80 cm soil or saprolite under grassland replicate 1 | place: USA:California | collected 2016-06-15
ATTGATCACCACCTCAACTCGAATGAGGCCAACGGCGCCTACGTCGCCGGCTCAGTGGAGGTCTTCCGGGTCGACTCCTTCATCCCGAACTACGGCTCCACGACGAGCGATCACTACCCGGTGCTCAGTCGCTACACCTTCGGCAGCGGCGGCGGCGGCACGACGCCGCGCGTGACTGTTGTCTCGCCCAACGGCGGGGAGTCGCTCCCGGGCGGGAGCGTGCAGAACATTACCTGGACATCATTTAACGTCGCCAACGTGCGGATCGAATACACTCTCGACGGCGGCGCGAACTGGACCGTCATCACCACCGATCTGGCCTCCACCGGGAGTTTCGCCTGGACGCTGCCCACGACGAGCACGAGCGCGGCCAGGGTGCGGGTCAGCGACATGACATCGACCGCGACCGACCAGAGCGATGGAACGTTTACCATTACGGTCGGCGGCGCGCCGGCCCAGGTGATCATCAATGAGATTCGCGCCAACGAACCGGGCAGCAACACGGCGGGCGAGTTCGTCGAACTCGTCAATGTCGGGGGGACGGCGGCGAACATCGGCGGCTGGACCATCTCAGACGGGACGGCTGTGCGCCACACCTTCGCCGCAGGCACGACGCTTAACCCCGGTAAGGCGATAGTCGTGTTCGGGGGCGCTTCGGCCATCCCCGCGGGCTTGAGCAACGCGGTGGCTGCATCGACCGGCGGGCTCAGCCTGAACAACAGCGGCGACACAGTCACCGTCAGGGACGGCGCTGGCGCGGTCAAGAACAGCTTCGCCTACACTTCGGCGCTGTCGGGAACGGACGGAGTCTCGATGAACCGCAACCCGGACGGGACGGCCGCTGGCGCGTTCGTGCTGCACACGAGCATCTCATCGGCGCAATCCTCGCCTGGCGTGCGAGCGTCCGGCGCGCCCTGGTAACCGTTACTTTTCATTTGTCATTTCAGACCACGTAAGATTAGTACAGATAGTCAAACCGCAGAGGACGCCGCAGGCGCGCAGAGAACGATCAAGTCTGGTCTTTCTCTGCGTTCCTCTGCGTCCTGCGGCGGTTTGATGTCCCAATCTTGGTTGTCCTGATTTAGCGGGTCACGGCGCCAACCATCGCCCGCAACTCAGCGGCGTAAGTCTCTTGTCCTTGCCAAAACACGCCGGGCAGCAGATCGCCAAAAGCGTTTACCTCGATCACGGCCCGCCGCCGAAAGTCAGGAGTGAACAGCAAATCAACGCCCGCGTAGAGGCTTTCGGGAAAACATTCCATCGCGCGTTCGCAGTCGAGCATAGCCGCGTCCCATGCCGCCCGCCCGACCCTTTCCCGCACGGCGTCCTCATCGCCGCGTTCATTGAGCAAATGCAGATTGGTCATCGGACTGCGGCTCAATCGCGCGACCGTGTGACACGCGCGGCCCGCAATCACTACTACGCGCAGATCGAAAGTCCGATTGTCGAACCCGGCTTTCGGCAGCCACTGTTCGACGTGAACCCGGTGGCGGCATAGCGCGTCGATCAATTCGGCGATCTCGCGCCAGTCTCGGTAAACGCGGATGCGGCGCGAATTGTATAAGCGAAGCTCTCCATCGCGCCGCGCCGTCTCGACCGTCGTCGTCGCTTGATGACGCCTTCCGTCGGTCTGATAGGCTACAACGCCCGAGGCGCTCGAACCGTAAGCCAGCTTGACGAAGACGCGGCGCCAGTTTCGCTCTTTCATCCGCTCGCCCAGCTCGTCGAACGAACCGACGGCGCCGAAACTGGGAGCCACGGGCGCGCCGCGCGAGCCGAGCGCCTGATGGCAGGCGATCTTGTCGAACATCAAGGCGATCTCGGCGGGCGAATTCATCCATTGAGGAAGCGGGCGAGGAGGCGGGCATTCGGCCAGTTGTAGTTCGATCAATCGCAGCGTCGCGCAATAACCGAGATACCATTGGCGGGGATAAAGGATGCGGCCTCGCTCAAAGCTCAAGTCCTGCGCCGCCCGGCGAGAGAGGCGGTCAAAGCGTTCGTCGTCGTCAGCGGCGTCGGCGCCCGCGGCGATCAACGCCCGTTCGACCTCGAAATCCTTGCCTGGCGATTCGATGCGCACGACCGTTCCATCGCGAACCGATCGCGGCAGCGCCTCATTGCCGGAGAGCAAATCAAGGTAAGAGACGACCTGCGCCGCCGGCAATCGCAGTTCATTGAGAGCGGCCTGAAACAACTCGATGCGGCGGCTGCCCGGATTGCCGATGACGACGAAATGATCGCGCCGTTCATCGCTACTCGCCGACCGCCACATACCGCCAGACCTCGTCGCCATAAACATCCGGCTCCTCGCGCTCGCTCGCGTCGACTTCGACGCCTAGCGATTGGAGTTTTGCAGTCATTTCTTCAGAGCAATAGTGGTGGTGGACGTCGAGCTTTTCGAGCCGGGCGATTGCGGGGCTGTCCAGCAGCGCCGCCGCGCCTTCATCGGTCAACGCGCCCAGAGAGAGGTCGAGGACGCGAATCCGTTCGACCACCGGCGCCGTGGCGAGCGCCTGCGCGATCTGGTCCGCGATCTGGCTGTCGCGCAGCCCCAGGTATTTCAGCTTCGGAAATAATCCGCCGTCGAGAATGGGGGCGAGGTCGGCGACTGTCGCGTCACCACCATAATTCTCTTCTCCCAACCATAACTCCAGGTGTTCAAGCTCCGGCAGATCGGCGGAGGCCACTTCGCGCACGACATTTGCGCCCAGGCCGCCGCTTTGAATTATGAGCGATTTCAGGCAGCCGTGTTTGAGCGACCCCAGGCTGAGTCCTTCAGCGCCGCGCACGCAGAAATGCTCGAGTTGCGGATAGGCCGTAAACAAAGGCGAAACGTCGCTCTGCCGAATCCAGGAGATCTCGCACTCCTCGCCGATGATATCGCCGAAGAAAATGGCGCGCAGCTTCGGCAGACGATCTCGCGCCGCGACCAGGGCCTCGACCACTGGGGCGGACGTTTCATCCATAGCGGAACTCAGCAGCCCCCAATCGCCGATGACGATCCCGGAAACCTGGTTCGAAGACGGATCGTCGAGAAAGGCCGCGAATTTATCCGTCCATCGGCCCCCCTCATCCGCCTCTTCATAAGACAACCGCAGAGCGTAACATGCGCCTTCAGGGTCTTGTATTCCCGATTGCGCTTCCCAATCTTTTACGGGTTTACCGGCAAAATTCGTGATGTGTTCGTAGATCATTGTAATTATTTCGACTCCAGGTATTGATGCGAACGCCATGGACGCGTCGCGGTTGGGGACACAATTATGCTTGATTCAAGTGATGGGCGTGATACGGATGTTTTCGCACAAGCTTTTGATGAATGCAATTGATCGGATAAAATTCCGCTTCGCAGATCGGCTCCGATTGAACCCGGCGCGCGCTATGATACCGCGCTGAGCGGGCATTCTCCGCGCGGCCGGAAAAGTTTGGGAAACAATCAGGAATCAGCCTGTAACTATTCCGCCGGCTGAAGCGCGGCGGCTTTCTTAGCCCTGCCCCGAGGGGCGGACTCCGAGCGAGTAGTTACGGACTCGCATCGCTGTTCAACGTATCGAACGGCGACATTGTGGGATGCCACGTAATCGGCATTATGCGAATACCCGCATACGACACAGCGAAACGTAGATTGCGTGGTTCGGTTCGCCTTATCCACATGCCCACACCGACACCTGCGAGATGTATTGCGCGCGTCTACCGACACAACCTTGACGCCTCGCTTGCCGGCCACGTGCCTGATCTTGGCGAACAAAGACGCGAACGGCCATCCGTGCATGATCAATCGCTGCTTTTTGGCGCATTTGATCCGTGTCCGGATGCCTTTGAGGTCTTCAATCGCAATCGTCCCGGCGCCGGCTTTCAATGCTTCATCCACAATCCCGTTGGCCACATTCCAGAGCAGCCAATCAACCGACCTCTTCTCTTTGCCCGCCAGCCGTTTCAGGAGTCGTCTTTGGTTGCGGCTCTTGCGCCTTGCGGATTGAAGATCTCGGCGCTGTTTGAATCTGCGCTCTCGAATATGTTTGATCGTCCCGCCGTTGAAAGTTTTGCCGGTGTTGACGGTGGCAATGCGGACTATGCCCGAATCGACGCCGACCACGCCGTCACTCTGAGACTCGGCTACGTCCCTGGTGACGATCAAGTGCAGGTACCAGACGCGGCCTTTGCGGGAAATCACCGCTGTCGGTTCAACTTCCCATGTCCGGTCGAGGTATTGCCGATGGTAGTCGGAGAGAACCAGGTTGACCCTGGCTCTGCCATCAAGAGTGGTCAGTGTGGCGTATTGCTGATCGAGTTTGACTGTCAGCGTGCGAGCGTCATATCGCATCGCCGCTGTTTCTTTCCATCTGTGGCGCTTTTCTTTGTCCCGTTTGTACGCCTCCGCGACCACATTGCGAGCTGAGCAAACGAGATTGGCCGGAAGTTTCGTGACGTCTCTCATGTCACGATAGGTAATGTGATGAAGCGCGACGGAGTTAAAGATTTGCTTGTCGAAGGCAACCTGAGAAGTGTGATTGAGAGCGACTACGTAGGCTTTTTGTGTCTCGGAAAGAGACTGCGCGGCCTGTTGGGTCGTCTCGATTTTTATCTTCAAGGTGACAGTCGCCTTCATATCGGGGCTTTATATCGCCTGAACTACCGATATTGCAAGAGAGGATTGCGCTCCGCAAGGCCTACGCGCAATGCCGATTTCCTCTGCCGGCTATAAGCCGGCAGTCTCCATCAGCAAAACTTATGATTCATGGCCTTGTCTCCAGAATGGTTGGTGGCTGTTAAAAGCCGTTTGGACATTTCAGCTAAATCCGGCGCTCACTGTAAACTTCGGGCGTCTTGCAAGTCCTTCGCGCGGTCGGAAAAGTTCGGAAAAATTCGGAAAGGACCACGGAGACTGAGCGAAGACTACTAACACGAGTTCGAATGAGTTATAGAATGTCCGTGAACTTCGAACCGGAAATGATAGTGATCCCCGCGGGCGAGTTCCTGATGGGTTGTGAGACGGGCGCGGCGAACGAACGCCCGGCGCACCGCGTCTGGGTGGACCGCTTCGCCATCGGGCGCTCGGCCACCACTAACCGGCTTTACCGCATCTTCCTGGAACAGACGGGACGGCGAGCCCCACCGGGCTTCAGCGAAGCGCGCTTCAATCCTCTCGACTCATGGGCCGATCAACCGGTCACGAGCGTGAGTTGGTTCGACGCGGCGGCTTATTGCGCATGGCTCGGCGAGCGCGCCGGCAAACCCTATCGCCTACCGACCGAAGCCGAGTGGGAACGCGCGGCGCGCGGCGGGTTGGAAGCGAAGCTTTACACCTGGGGCGACGAACCGCCGCAAACGCAACCGCGCTACGCCGAATTGTGGCGCACGGGGCCGGAGCGCGTCGGACGCCGCCCCCCGAACGGCTTTGGGCTATACGACATCTCCGAAAACGTTCACGAGTGGCTAGCTGACTGGTACGACGCGAGCTACTACAGCGTCTCGCCGTCACGCAACCCGCAAGGGCCGCCGGCGGGCGTGCGGCGCGCTTCACGCGGCGGCTCATGGCGACATCAAATCAAGATCGCCCGCGTGGCCGCGCGCAGCAGCCTCCCGCCAGAGTATCAATACAGTGATTATGGTTTTCGCTGCGCGCTGAGTACTCCGTAAACTAAGTTTTTTGGCGTATGTGTAAATCAGGACAAGTGATATCGACACATCCAATGAATTACAACCGTCGAAGGACAGCGTTTAGAGTACCGGCTTTAGCCGGCAGGGCCTGGAGCCCAGGCCCTGCCGGCTAAAGCCCAATGAGGTTAAGTTAGCGATTAGTGGCGCGGACTTTAGTCCGCGCTGATGGCTGGCGCGCGGACTAAAGTCCGCGCCACTAATCGCGCCAGATGCCTAACTTAACCTCATTGGGCTAAAGCCGGTACTCTAAACGCTGTCTCCCAACGTTTATTGTTAAACTGGATAACGCTAATACCGGTTATTTCGACCGGGAAAAACGCTAAGCACAAGAAAACTTAGTTCCAGAGTAATGAGTTTATGACCAGGATGCTTATTGCGAGCCGTCGCTTTTAGCCCGCTCGATAATCAACGCCGCCACCTGCTTGCTCAGCGCCAACCCCGAATCAATATCGCTGCGGTAATGGATGCCGGCCCAGATCCGCGAAATGGAGGATTCCGCCGCAAAATTCCTGATGAATTCCGCGTCGCGTGGGAACAGGTAGACCAGCGCCTCCCCCTGGCCGCCGGAAAGCGAGGCGTGCGCCGACGGGTAGCTCGGATGATTAGGGTTCGGAAACAGCGTCGTGATCGTCGGATCGAGTTGATTCGGACGGATCGCCCAATAGGTGTACTTTGCGTCCCAGCAGGCGATCAATGAGTCGTAGAAGGCGATGCTGACCAGCGCGTAAACGCGGGCTGCTCGCGGCGGATTGGTGTCCAGCCGATACTCCGAGATTTTCTGCGTTGTCAGGTCATTCCACGGCTTGACGGCCGCCGACGCCCCTTGCCAGAAGAAGGCTAGCCGCGTGGTGTTGAAAGAAGCGGGTGTCGCCGGAATCGAACGAGGAAAGTTCTTCACCTCGGCAAGCTCCGTCGCCATCTGCGCGGAGTCGCAGGCCGGCGGCGGGCCAGGTCTGAACTGACTTCCGGACGTGAGCGCCCAAGTCTTCCAGGTTCCCGCCAACGGCAGAATCGGGTTCACGCCTTTCCAGTTGCAAGCGCCTTGGGGGATTGTCCCGCTGAAGACCGCATCGGAACCGTCAGCCTGCGCGCGAGCGATCACAAGCTGAGCCACCGCGCGTCCCAGCTCCAGCCCTGCCTGCACGTCGCTCGGATATTGCACACCGGCCAGCAGTCGCGACTGACCGGCCTCTTCAGCCTTGGCATTGAAGAACGCCGCTTGCTGCGGGAAGAAGAAGGCCAGCACGGCGGAAGCCGCTCCCGCCGCCACGGCGTGCTCCGAAGGGTAAGACGGGCTGTGCGGATTCGGAATGACCGTGGTCAGCGACCGGTTGAAATCGCTAGGTCGGGGACGTCGGTACAGATATTTCGAGTCCCAAGCCGCGATCATCGCGTCGTAGATCGCCACGTGGAGTGATGACATTACGCGCGCCGCCGGAGGGCCAATCATGTTGTTCCTGATCACCTGATCCACCGCGAACTCGTTCCAACGCAACGAAGGGGAGCCTGCGTCCCAGTAGTTGATCAGGTCGAGCGCCGCGGCGTCACGCTGGAAAGAGAGGCGCTTCAAAGCGCAGATCTCTTGTTCCGAGATCGGCCTCGCCGGCGGCCCAGGCGGTCGTACCTGACGGACGTCGTCAAGCAACCAGGTCTTCCATTTGCCAGCGTTCGGCTCGATCTGTGGTTCAGGCGGCGGGCAAGGCCGGAAGATTCCGCAGAGACCAGGGGCGATCGACGGAATGGCGGCGTCCTGTGACCAAGCCGATTGCTGCGACAACGCGCAGAGCAACAGGCTCAGCAAGAGAGCGATACGAAGTTTTGATGTTGAAGATCGTGTGGTTATGGTTATATGTTTCATGATCTTGTCTCCGCAATGGTTGATGGTTGTTTATACGTCCGTTACAGTACCGCGCGTAGGGTGGGACAGACTTTAGTCTGTCCGTAGCGCGAGTGGGGGCGGACAGACTAAAGTCTGTCCCACCCTACGCGCGCGGCGCTGTTAGCTAATTACTCATCCGGGAAGGCGAAAAATTGTGGCGAATTGGCTCAGTCAGCTCGATTTTTTTTGGCGTAATTGTTGATGACATCCCCGGCGACCATAACTCAACTGCTCATCAGGTGGCGCAATGGCGACAAAGCGGCGCTCGATGAATTGGCGCCGCTGGTCTACAGTGAGCTGAGACGCCTGGCCAGGTATTATTTGCGCGCGGAGCGCCACGGTCACACGCTCCAACCCTCCGACCTGGTTCACGAGGCCTACCTGCGGCTGGTTGATGAAAAAGACATCGATTGGCAGAACCGGGCGCACTTCTTCGGCGTCGCTGCTGTGCGAATGCGTCACATCCTGGTCGAGCGCGCGCGAAGCCGGCGGGCGGCCAAGCGAGGCGGGGGCGAGTACCGGCTGACTCTCAGTGAGGCGGATCGCCTGACTTACAAAAGCGACGTCAATCTGCTCGCGCTCGATGAAGCGCTCCGGCGGTTGGAGGCGCTCGACCCGCAGAAGTCGCGGATCGTGGAATTGCGCTATTTCGGCGGGCTGACCATTGAAGAGACCGCGGAAGCGATGAAGATTTCGCCCGCCACGGTCAAGCGCGATTGGAGCATGGCCCGCGCCTGGCTGCGCAGCGAGATCAGCAACGAATAGCGGCGGCTTTTCTTGTGGCTTTATAGCTTACAAGCATGCGCCTGCCATATAATGAGAACCGCCTAGGCCGAGTGATGAGATCAAACCGACAGCAAGACGACACCCGATGACGCCTGAACAATGGAAAAAACTGGACGCTCTGTTCCACGAAGCTCTGGAGCTTGAGAAAGAAGCGCGGGCGGCCCATCTGGCGAAGGTGTGCGGCGACGACGGGCAGTTGCGTGAAGAGGCCGAGAGATTGATCGCTGCGCACGAGCGGGAAGGGAGCTTCATTGATTCGCCAATTTTCGCGGAGCCCGAGGGGTTGACGGATAATGATTGCAATGAGTCTCCGGTCGGGCGCCGCATCGGGCCTTACCGAGTCATCAGCGAACTCGGCCGAGGCGGAATGGGCGAAGTCTACCGCGCGCAGGACACTAGACTTGGCCGCGAGGTAGCAATCAAGCTGCTGCCAGTCGCTTTCTCAGCGGATAAGGATCGGCTGCGGCGTTTCGAGCAGGAGGCGCGCGCCGCCGGGATGCTCAACCATCCGAACGTCCTGACGATCTATGACATCGGCGCGCACGACAACGCGCCTTACATCGTTTCCGAATTTCTCACAGGCGAGACGCTGCGTGAGAGGTTGCGCGAAGGGCCGGCGCCCTTACGCCGAGCGGTTGATTACGCGATGCAGATTTCGCGCGGGCTGCAGGCGGCGCACGAGAAAGGGATCGTGCATCGCGACTTGAAACCGGAGAATCTGTTCGTCACCAGAGACGGGCGGGTGAAGATTCTCGACTTCGGATTGGCGAAGTTGAAGTCTTCGCCGGCCGGGCCGCCTCCTGAAATTGAGACGAACGCTTCGACAAAGACGCTCAGCACTTTTCCCGGCGCCGTGATGGGCACGGTCGGGTATATGGCACCGGAGCAGGTCCGGGCTGAGGAGGTAGACCACCGCGCGGACATCTTCGCCTTCGGAGTGATCTTGTACGAAATGCTCTACGGGAGGCGCGCGTTCCAGGGCGAATCGGCGGTGGAAGTAATGAACGCGATCTTGAAGGAAGAGCCTCCGGAAATTTCAGAACTGGAGCGCGAAGTTCCTCCTGCGCTTGTGCGCTTAGTTCGGCATTGTTTGGAGAAGAGCCGGGAAGAGCGATTTCAATCCATGGTTGATGTCGCCTTCTATCTCGACGCTCTCCCGGTCGCAGCGGATCGCCCGGTCGCAGCGGATCGTAAGATTGCAGCCGCGCAACCGGCGCGGCCCCGAAGCCGATGGCGGAACTGGATGGCGGTAGCGGTTGTGGGGATTATCCTGATTGCGGCAGGGGCCATGTGGCGTATTCAGCGGTCCGACGAGCTATGGGAAAATCCGTTGGCCAATGCCCACATTGAGCGAGTGACCGATTTCCCAGGCACGGAAACCGACGCCAATATCTCGTCCGATGGTAAGTTCATTGTGTTTCTCTCTGACCGCGACGGCGCCTTCGACGCCTTGGTCAACCAGGTCGGGAGCGGGGCATCCGTGAATCTGACGAAAGGGCGGTTTCCCGAACTGGCTCACGAAGAGGTGCGTACTGTCGGCTTCTCGGACGATGCGTCGCACGTTTGGCTAAGGGTCAGCCAGAAAGATTCAACCGGCAAGGACACCCACAACATCTGGCTGATGCCGACCTTAGGCGGACCTGCCCGTCCGTTTCTCGAAAAAGCTGTGCACGCGGCGTGGTCTCCGGACGGCCGGCGGATTGTCTACCATGAATTCACGCCCGGTGACCCTACATTCATTGTCGACCGCGATGGCGGTAATCCAAAACAGATCTTCATCGAAAAGCCCGGGGCGCATTGCCATCATCACGTCTGGTCCCCGGATGGTCGTTACATTTATTTTGTGCGCGGCTTTCCGCCAAACGAAATGGATGTGTGGCGAATTCGACCCGACGGCTCCCAACCGGAGCGCCTGACACACCACAACTCTAAGGTCGGCTATCCGGCGCTGATCGACAATCGCACGCTGATCTATTCGGCCACTGCCGAGGACGGGTCCGGGTTCTGGCTGTATGCCATGGACGTCGAACGAAAGGTCCCGCATCGCGTGACTTTCGGCGTTGACCAGTACGTGTCGGTTTCGGCCGCCGTCGGGCCGGATGGTCGCGCCACCCGGCTGGTAGCGACTGTGGCCAATCCGATCGGAGAGCTTTGGACGATCCCCATTTCCAGCCAGTTGGCGCATGAGTCGGACGCGCAACGCTTCCCACTGCCTGTTACCCGAGCCATTGCGCCCCGGTTCGGACCGCAATACGTCGTGTTCCTATCGTCGAAAGGCGGCGCCCAGAGTTTATGGAAAAGTCAGGGCGACGAGACTGTAGAGTTGTGGCGCAGCAGCGATGGGGGCGTGGAGGCTCCGGCGGCGGTTTCTCCCGACGGGCGACGGATCTGCTTTTCTATCCGCCGGCAGGGGCGAAACGGGCTATATGTGATGAATGCGGACGGTACCAATGCCCGACCCTTAGCAACGTCACTGGATGTACGCGACCCGCCCTCGTGGTCGCCGGACGGAAAGTTCATCGCCGTGGCGGCTGACGAGGGTGATGGCAGCCGGCTGTTCAAAGTGCCGGTCGACGGGGCCGCTCCGGTTCGGCTCCTGGACGAACTTTCGCGCCTGCCCGTCTGGTCTCCGGACGGCAGGCTGATCCTCTATGCGGCGCCATCGCCGGGCGCAACTAACGCCGTCAAGGCGGTGACGCCTGAGAAGCAACCACACCCCCTGCCCGAATTGTGGATATTGAGAGGCGGCGATCGTTACCGCTTTCTGCCGGGCGGCAGGCAAGTTGTCGCGCTGCTCGGCGATTATCTCCGCCAGAACTTCTGGATAGTAGATCTCGATACCGGGCAGCGCCGCCAGCTCACTAACCTGAAGCCGGGCTATTCCATCAAGAGCTTTGACGTGGCGCCGGATGGCCGGCAAATTCTCTTCGACCGGGTGCGGCAGAACTCGGACATCGTCCTCATCGATCTGGCCCGGAAATAGAGTGCGAACCGTTGCTCTTAGCCCGCTCGATAATCAACGCCGCCACCTGCTTGCTCAGCGCCAACCCGGCGTCGAGATCGCTAGCGAGAACGGTCAGCAGTTTATCGAAACCGCGCCGAAGCGGGGATATTGTTTCGTGGCAGAGGCGCGGGAGGTTGGGAGAAAGCGAACCAGACGATAGCAACCGAAGCCAAAAATGATCGCCGCCGCGCCGTAACGCATGGCCTGCATGGGCAAATTCTTCTGCGCGACCCACAGCAGACTTACTACAACGCCAATCGCAAGCGCATGTCCCAGCGCAATGGGCAGGATTGCAGCCAGCGTCGCGCGGCGGCTCTTCTCCTGCATCCCCAGCGCTACGGCGAAGAGCCATCCCATCATCTACTGCGGAGTAAAGGGAGTTGGTAAAGTAGACGCGGCGCCCATCACGGCTCACCTCGACCATTTGCGGGGCGCCGTTCAAAGGCGTTCGGGGATTCTTCGGGTGTGGAGCGCGCCGCACAACGCCACCAATTCGCACCGAGCCGTTAGCCTGGGGTTGGTCGGATCAGAAACGTCGTACTGCCGCATCTCGCCCGATCCCCAGCAGGAAACATAAAGGAAGCGATCGTCCATCGAGAGATTGATGTCTGTCACAAACGGCGCTACCACTTTGAAATCTTTGAGCATGGGCGGCAAATCAGCAGGATTGGCCGGTTCCGCCGGGATCTCAATCACTTTCCTGATATTCCAATTGCCATTGTCGCGATGCCACAGCCAGACCGAACTGGAGAGGTCCTTGAGTGAAGCTACCGCGTTGACGAAGCCATAGGCTTTCGTAGGGTCATGAGCGGCTCGAAGCTCAAATATCAGTTGTTGCTCCGGCCCCAGATCGAGCGCCTGCTGATGCCTTCGACGGCGCAGATCCCAGATATGAATGCGGCGCCCATACTTGCCACTAGGGAGCAACTTGTGTTCCTTTGGGCGCAAGTTTGCCTCGGAAAAGACGTGCGCGAATAAGCAGATACGCGTGCTATAATTTCCCGCTCAATCTCCAACGAGATCATCAACTATGAGGTGAGAAGCAGTGAAGGAAGGTTGGGAAGCCGTAATCGGCCTTGAAGTCCACGCGCAACTCAAAACCGATTCAAAAATTTTCTGCGGCTGTTCGACCGAGTTCGGTCGGGAGCCGAACAGCAACACATGTCCGGTCTGCCTGGGTCTGCCCGGCGCGCTGCCTACGCTCAACCGCGATGCCGTGAAGATGGCGGGCAAGGCGGCCCTCGCGCTCAATCTCAAGATCAACAACGAATCGATCTTCGCGCGGAAAAATTATTTTTATCCCGATCTGCCGAAGGGCTATCAAATCTCGCAATACGACCGACCCTTTTCGGAACACGGCGCGGTCGAAATTCTGACCGGCGAGCGCGACGAAGGCGGACGGGCCACCGAATGGCGTCTCAGACGATTCGGCATCACGCGCGCGCACATCGAAGAGGACGCGGGCAAATCGGTTCATGACATAGGCGACCGCAATAAAACTCACGTCAACCTGAACCGCGCGGGCACGCCGCTGCTCGAAATCGTCAGCGAGCCGGATTTCCGTTCGAGTTGGGAGGCTTACGATTACGTCAACTTCCTGCGCCGCACGCTGCAATACATCGGCGTCTGCGACGGCAATATGGAAGAAGGCAATCTGCGCTGCGACGCGAACGTCTCGGTGCGCCGCGCGGGCGAAACAAAGCTTGGCGTGAGGGCCGAGATCAAAAACGTCAACTCGCTCAGGTTTCTGCAAAAGGCCATCGAATACGAAATCGACCGCCAGATCACGGTTCTGGAGACCGGCGGGAAAATTACGCAAGAGACCCGATTGTGGAACGAGAAGGAAGGCAAGACCTACACGATGCGTTCGAAAGAGGACGCGCCCGATTACCGGTACTTCCCCGAACCCGATCTGCCGCCGCTCGAAGTCAGCAAAGAGTGGGTCGAACGGCTGCGCGACGAACTGCCCGAACTTCCCGAAGCGCGCCGCCAACGCTTCATGCGCGATTACGATCTGAACCCGGACGAATCGTTCACGCTGACGAGTGACCGCAAACTGGCCGATTACTTCGAGACCGCGGCCAAAGCCTCGAACAACACACGCGCCGCCGCGAACTGGATGCTGTCCGAACTGCTGCGCGAATTGAAGAACACCGGCGTCGACATCACCGGCTGCAAGATCAAGGCCGAAGACCTTGGCGCGATGATCCGCCTGATCGATGACAAGACGATCTCGGGCAAGATCGCGAAAGACGTCTTCGTCGAGATGTTCGCGACCGGCAAAGCGCCGGCGGAGATCGTCAAAGAGAAGGGGCTCGTCCAGATTACCGATATTGCGGAGATTGAAAAGATCGTTGATGAAGTGATCGCGTCCAACCCGAAACAGGTCGAAAATTATCGCGGCGGCAAGACCCAGTTGATGGGCTTTTTCGTCGGCCAGGTTATCAAAGCCTCAGGCGGCAAAGCCAATCCGCAAGCAGTCAATGAAATATTGAAGGAGAAGTTAGGAGGCCAAACTTAATCTCCACAAGGTGAACTAACAGATAATCATCAACACGCTGTCACCTACCCGCCACTAAACGCGAACTGCGTTGTAGTGGGGGCTTGCAGTTCCAAATTTCGTATTCACGCCCGGAAGAATATCCTTCCGGGAACGGACTGCTTAGGGCCGGGTGACCATACGGTAGGCGAACCTGAGTCCATCCAAGCTCACCAAGATGTGAGCTATGGATGGAGTATCCATTGAGGGAAGAGGATGAAAATTACTAAGAGTCTTTTTGTCGCCATTCTGCTGGGCGTTTTCGCATTCGCCTGCTCCAACAACACGGCTGTAAACAACGGCCCATCAACGATGCCCACGCCGAAGGTGGCGGGATCGCCCGTGTACGACGACGAGGTCGCGGTGTTCGAGACCGATTACGGCAGCATCAAGATCGCGCTCTACCCCGACGTCGCGCCGCTCCACGTCGAGAATTTCAAGAAGCTGATCCGCGAGAAATTCTACGACGGCCTCGGATTTCACCGTGTCATTCCAGATTTCATTATTCAGGGTGGCAGTCCGCAGACTCGCGGAGGCGGAAACCGCGCGCTGTGGGGGACGGCAGATCCGAATCAACCCAAAGTGGCCGCCGAATTCAGCACGCGCCCGTTCGTGCGCGGCACGGTCGGCGCGGCGCGGGGGAAAGATCCGAACAGTGCGGATAGCCAGTTCTTCGTCTGCCTGCGCCCCAATCCTAATTGGAACGGCAAGTACACCGTCTTCGGCGAGGTGACCCAGGGATTGAACAACGTCCAGATCATCTCCAATGTCCCGGCCGACCCGAGAACTGAAAAGGTAAACGACCTGCCCGTGATCAAACGGGCCTATCTGGAAAAGCGACAACAATAGAAAACGCGAACCGGTAAAGGCTTCGGCTCGTTATCTGGTCTTGAGCCGGCGGGCCGAAGCCGAACGAAAATAACTGACCGAAACCGCTCGCCGTAATCTCTTCCGCTTAATTTCCCGCCAGTGTTTCTATTGTTTTGCTGAACATCCATGTCGTTTAATTCGTAAAACGTCGCGTCGCATATAGGACTATGAATATTTTCGAGTCAATAAAACTTGCCCTCGACGCCATCTGGGCGCACAAGCTGCGTTCATTTCTGACCTTGCTCGGCGTGATCTTCGGCGTGGCGACCGTGATCGTGGTCGTGTCGCTGATCGAGGGATTCAATAAATACGTCGACGAAAAGATCGCCAACATCGGGACCAACGCGTTCAGCGTGCAGAAATTCTCGATCGAAGATTTTTCGAGCCTCGACAATTACGAGCAGGCGCGGCGGCGCAACAAGGACGTGACGATGGACGACCTTGACGCGCTGCGGGACGCCCGCGGCGGCGCGATCAAGGACGTGGGCGGGCAGGAGGAAACACAGTGCGAGCTGAAATACGGCACGCAGAAGCTCTTCGGCGTCAGCCTGCAAGCGATCACGGCCAACGTGATCGAGATTCAAAACAAAGACATCGCCGAAGGGCGACCGTTCACGCAGGCCGAGGAGATGAGTGACCGCGCGGTCTGTTTCATCGGCTCGGACGTGGCCGACAGGTTCTTCCCCACGCGTTCGCCCGTGGGGCAGAGGATCAAGATCGACGGACGTCCGTTCGAGGTCGTGGGCGTGGCGAAGTCTCTGGGCACGGTCTTCGGGGTGTCGCGCGATAAATTCGTCTCGGTCCCGCTGACGACGTTTATGAACATTTACGGCGCCCGCCGCTCGATCCAACTCCTCATCACGTCGCACAACGAGGCGGCCTATCAGGACGCGATTGACGAGGCGCGAGTCGTCATCCGCACGCGCCGCAAATTAAAACCCGAAGAAAAGGACAACTTCGGCCTCATTACGCCGAGCGCCGTCAACAACCTGCGCGAAAGAATCTTCGGCACAATTCAACTTGTGTCAATCGGTGTGACTTCGATCTCGCTCATCGTCGGCGCCATCGTGATCATGAACATCATGCTGGTCAGCGTGACCGAGCGGACGAAAGAGATCGGCGTCCGCAAAAGTCTGGGCGCGCGCCGCACGGACATCCTTAAACAGTTCCTGGCCGAATCGATCGCGCTGGCGGTGTCGGGCGGCGCCATCGGCGTGAGCGTCGCTTACGCTTTGAGCAAACTGGTCGCGACCTTCACGCCGATCCCCACCGCGCTGCCGTTAATCGCGGTCGCGGTGGCCTTGTTGGTTTCGGGGGGCGTGGGACTGATCGCAGGGGTTTATCCGGCGTGGCGCGCGGCGAATCTTGATCCGATTGCGGCGATGAGGTCAGATTGAGGAAACATTAGATCAATTTGCGACTGCGTATACGGAAAGCTGCGTGGCCTCCGGTACGGTACAGGGAGCGGTAGCGACCTGGCGCTTGCGGAGAAGGCGCTTTCGATGGCGCCAGGTCGCTACCGCTCCCTGTACCGTACCGGAGCCAGCCCGTATAGGTCATAACCGCGCCATTTATGAGAGAGCCAATTACGATCAAAAAGAAAGTCCCCTTCGCCTTCGCTCTCGAAGAACTCGACGCGCTCTCGCCGACGATCAAATCGATGTTCGGCGGCTTCGCCGTTTACGTCGGCGAGAAGATGATTCTCTTTATTTACGATCAGGAAAAGTGGCCGGACTTCAAAGGCGTCTCGCTGGCCACCACGCCCGAGCATTACCGCAGCCTCGCGCAGGAATTTTCATCGGCGTTTGACGCTGAGCCTCAGAAGATCGGCAAACGTCCTTGGCTTCTTATTCCGGCGGGCGCGGCGGATTTTGAAGAGCAGGTGATGAAGGCTTGTGAGATGATCTTGAACGGCGACCCGAGAATCGGAAGAGCGCCGGAAGAGAAGCGTTTCAAGCCGACAAAGAAAGGCAGGACGGTATAACGATGAGGTTTTATGACTCGCAGTGATTTACGCGAAAACATCTGGATGGCGTTCGATACGCTCTGGCAGAACAAGCTCCGTTCGTTCCTGACCATTCTCGGCGTGGTGGTCGGGACGACGACGGTGATCGTGATCGCCGCGTTCGTTTCAGGCATCAATTCGCGCGTGTCTAAAGAGATCGAATCCTACGGCACGAACTCGATCTACGTCTTCAAGTTCGAGCCGGGGTTCAACTTCAATCCTTCCGCCGAAGAGCGGATGCGGAGGCCGATCAGTTACGAAGACGCCCTGGCGATCGGCGCCGAATGCCCTTCGGTGCTCGAGGCGACGGCGTTCATGTCGCCGGTGGATTTTATGCAGGGGCCGATGGCCGAACGCGTGAAAATTCGCTATCAGGACACCGAGATGATCAACGCCACGGTGCAGGGCGTAATGCCGTCTTTCTTCAGGATGGGCACTTCGGAAGTGACCGAGGGACGTTTCTTTTACGACGGCGAGAACGCTACGCGGGCGGACGTGTGCGTCATCGGCGTCGACGTCGCCAACACGCTCTTCCCGAACTTCAACGCGCTCGACCGCGAGATCTCGATCAACGGCCGCAACTACCGCGTGATCGGGGTGCTCAAAAAACGCGAGCTTTTCCTCTCGCCGTCGGAGGACCCGGGGAATGAAAATAAAGCGGTCTACATTCCTTACGAGACGATCCGGAAGCTCTACCCGAACGTCAAAGAGAATTTCGTGATGGCTATGGCCGCGCCGGGCCGTATTGAGCAGGCCGTTGACGAGATACGCCAGGTGTTACGCAAACGGCGCAAGGTCGCTTACAGCCAGCCGGACAACTTCGGCATCCAGACGTCGAAGGGCATCATCGAGCAGTTCAGCGCGATCACTGGCGGAATTTTTATGCTGATGGTCGCCATTTCGAGCGTCGGTCTGCTGATCGGCGGGATCGGCGTGACGAACATCATGCTCGTCTCGGTCACCGAGCGGACGAAGGAGATCGGCGTGCGGAAGGCCATCGGCGCGCGCCGCGGCGACATCGTGCTGCAATTCCTGGTCGAAGCCGCGACGCTGACCGGGACGGGCGGACTGATCGGAATTCTGTTCGGCTGGGTCATGGCAGAAATCGTCAAGATGTTTATGCCGACCTTCGTGCCGCTGTGGGCGCCGGTCGTCGGTTTCGTCGTTTCGGTGGGGTTGGGCGTCGGCTTCGGCCTGTGGCCCGCGTGGAAGGCCGCGCGCCTCGACCCGATCGAAGCCCTGCGCTACGAATAGGGCGACGCGACATGCCCGAACCGATAGGCTATAATCGCCGACCGCAATCCAATCAAAACAGACGTTCGTAATTCGGCGCGGCCGCGTAAGGGCGGGTATTCCCCGCTGAAGCGCGTTGATCACAGACACGGGCGGGGAATACCCGCCCCTACGCGCGCCACGCCGCGCCGGCGTTCTGAAAAGGAATTGAAGATGAGAAGAATTGTCTTGACCACTCTGCCGCTACTGATCGCGGTGGGTCTCGGCGTCGCCGCGCAGGAACCCCAACCACAGACTTCAAACAAATCGGCGCAGCAGCCTAAACAGTCAGAGGCGCAATCACAGCAACCGCAGAAGCCGCAACCTCCGGCGCCAGACCGCAGGAAACTGCCGCTGGCCGCCCGCCCTAATCTCTCGCTCGCCGACGTCAACACGGACATCGGCGTCGACAAGCGGGTGATTGTGATGATGGCCGCGCTCAACATCGCGGGTTACGATTACGAGTCCAGCAATCGCCAGCTTTCCGCGCTGCGGCGACAAATCCGCGAAGATCTGAAAGGCGCAGATCCCGGTCTGGTTCAACGTCTTCAGTCTTATTTTCAGAAGCATCGCAAGGGCGAGAACGACGTCACGGCGGTCGCGCCCTACCTGAGCCTCGCCCTCAGTATGGCCGAACCGCCGGCATTCACGATTGAAGCGCCGGCCGAGCGCCTGCCCCAGGAAGTGCGCGCGATCACCGATTTCGCGCTGCTGCTCGAAGAGTTTTATCGGAGCACGGGGTTTTCTAAGTTGATGCCGAAATACTTCGCGGCTTATGTGAACGTCGCGCAAACTTACGGCGCGCCCGTCGGCCTGGCCCTCGGGACGGCGCTCTCTTACCTACACACCGAGCCGGTTCTGGAACTGCCCCCGCTTTATACGCCGCGCAAAACTTCGGAGAAGCCTCCCAAGGTCGATGACAAGAAGGGCGACAAAAAAGGCGATAAGAAAACGGTTCAGGACGTTGCGCTCGATCCTCCCAATCGCGTCCGCCGGTTCATCATCATCCCCGACCTGCTCAACGCCACGGGCGCGGCCAATCTGCGCGTGGTGGGAGACGCCTATTTCCTGCTGCTTGGCCCGACTACTGGACCGAACGTCGAGGCGATGCGGCGCGCGTTTCTGACCTTTGTGATTGACCCGTTGACCGAACGCCAGATAAAGGAGGTGGCGGCGATTAGCGACCCGCTGAAGAGCTTGATGGAGTCGCGCGGCGACCGCCTGGATAAAGAGTACGCCAAGCGCAACGCATACTTTCTGATCACCGATTCGCTGGTGCGCGCGACCGACGCGCGGATGGACGCGCTGGGTTTGGCCGCGCGCCGCAAATCGTCGGAAGACGAGGCCCTTTACGAACTGAGTCTGGGTTACGATCGCGGCGCGGTGCTGGTCTATCACTTCTTCGACCAGATGAAGGCCTATGAGGCCGTCGGCGTCAACATCCGCGATTACTTAGCGGCGATGCTCGGCAATATCGATTTCAAGCGCGAGTCGAAGCGGTTGGACGAATACGCGCAGCGGTTGGCGCGTGGCAAACAGATGCGCGAGGAAGCGGCGCTCGCCTCCGCGCTTGCCTCGGCCCCTCCGTCGACAATCTCGAACGCGGACGAAAAGCTCGTGGCGCGGATAGTCGAAGCCGACCAGATGATCAAGGCGCGCAGATACGACGAGGCCAAAACGACGCTCGAATCCGCGCTTAAGGATCAGCCGAATAACGCGCGCGCTCTGTACGGGATGGCCGACGTCACAAGCAAAAAGGCGACCACGCTGGAAGACGCCGACCGAGTCGAGGAGGCCCTGTTCGCCGCCGTCGAATATTACCGCCTGGCGGCGAAGAACGCTTCGCCCGAGACCGAGAAATGGCTGATGCAGCGCAGTTATGTCGCGGCGGCGAAGATTCTCGATTTCATCGCGGAGTCCAACCCCTCGCTGGCCGAAAAGCTTTCAACTGACGCGGTCGCCGCTTACCGTTTGGCGATCGAATTGGGCAAGGTCGAAGGCGGAGCTTACGAAGAGGCCGAGCAGGCCCTCAAAGAACGCGGGCAAAAATCGAAACCCTAGAGCGGTTTGCAATTGCGTGTACGGTACTCCGGGCGCGAGTTGTTTACTCGAGCTCGTTTCCTAGTCGTACAAAGCCACAGACAGGGCGATTAAACAAATCGCCCCACACCGTACACGCAATTGCAAACCGCCATTCGTCCTTGCTACAATCACTTTTGCGCGTAAACTTGTTATCCACAACCAACGTCTTTCCATCCGGAGTGCGGACAGTAAAGTCGGGAACCCTCGCTTGATACCAATAATCTTTACCAGGTATAAAGGGGTCACCCCCAATATTCCCTCCATCATTTATCCATTTCCTTATTCGCGCATTGGTTTTTATAGTCTCGACATTGAGTTCTTCCGGGTGTGTCCCACCTGTCTAACCGCCAGAGGCGGTTAGACAGGTGGGACACACCCGAAAAAAGTTCTTTGACAAATCAGCAATAACCGAGAATTGCTGTATTCGCAACTCAGACGAAACAGATTATCGTTGACTCGAGGCGGCGCCGTTAAAGGAGTGTTTATTGCGGATCTTTGGGGCATTTCGCGAACGGCGCTAAAAGCGAACTTGCCTTTGACTCTTCAGCCGCCCGAGGCGCGACCGAGTCCGATTTCATAATCTCTATTTCGACTTCTTCGGCTGGGGCCTCGGTACGCTGATTTTCACATTCTGAGACGCCGGGGTTAATTTTTCTGGCGCCGGATTTTTCGATGACCCAAATGGCGCTTCTGGCCCCCGATTCATCTTCTATCCAGGTGATCCGCGCTTTCTGATCGGCCTCCCGCTTCTCACAATCTCTTTTCCGAAGCGAAAACGCGGCTTCGATCCGGCGGACGGGCGCGGCGGCGTTTATCCTGGCCGGGAAAATCTTCATCAAGCAGGGTGGAATGATCGGGACGACGTTCACTTCAAACGCCTGCGCCGGCGGCAGTTCGACGAACCTGATCTCATTCGAACGCGCGATGGCTACAAGATTGGACAAAGCCGGCAAATCGGCGACGCCCCTCTTCTCGGGCCTGTTGACGCGTTTGGCGGGCGCGGATTTCTTCTGGCATGGCTTCTGTTTTGTGGCCGATCTGTTGACTTCGTCGAGCGGCTGAACGTTTATCGGCCCGAACTCCAAATCCGCGGCCATGTCCTTCGTAAAATCTTGAATTCCCTCGTCGGCGTCAAACAGGCCATCGCTCAGATTGACGGCCAGGTAATTGGCGTGATCGAACTTGTCGCGCACCTGGGCCGGGAGGACGAACCTGAATGACCTGGCCGAATAGAGCGCATGCCGGGCGACGTTTTTGATCGAGAACGGTCTGATCAGATGGGCTGTGGCGATCAATGCCAGAATGAGGAACGCTCGCAGAATAGCTTTGCCAGCCATATTGAACTCCATCGTTTTGAACGCCGCGTTGGACCTCGAAATCGCGGCGGTCGAACCCTTGCCCCAAAGCTTTCGAGTCATTTCACACGAAATCGTTTAAAAATATCGCTACAACAACAGATACGGCTCTGGCATTTCAACAGGCGCAGTTTATAACGATTCCACCAAAAATGACTCTGTTTTTTTTCAGTTTCACTAGGTTAGTGAGCGGAAAAGCATAAGAGTTTCAACGGCGAATCAAATTTTTTTGAAAGCCGTCTAAAACCACACGAGACCGCTACCACCGCAAGAGACTGGCGCGCGGCTGATAGATTAGACAACCGCGCTGCGGTCGGTTGCGGCAGTGCGCCAATTTAGTGTTTTTCGACTTAGTAGCCATTATCGCGCAGCTCGGTCAATCAGTTGTTAATCGGCTGTAAATAGATTGTAAAAAGTGCTGACAGATCCAAGAACAATCTCCTTAAGGGCGCCCGTCGTGCTATTCATCATCGTCATTGCCATCATCATCATCTTCAGCCGCAACCGCGGGTAAAACTCCCATCCCTTGCATCTGTATCGCGCCCGGGCCACGTTTATTGACTTTGACCGGCGAATCTTTCAGCCCAATTTCAGAGTCACTTGCCCTTGTATCAAGTGATTGCTTCGATTCGAGCAGATAAATTAGCTTGGTCATCGCCCCGGTTTGCTCTTCGACCGACTTTGCGAGCCTGGCTAAGTCGCTCTGACGTTCTTCTTCGGTTTGGGGGTCAAAGAGGATCGGCCTCTGAAAACGTTGTGAGATGGAAAATACCCATCCGCTTAAGAACAACAAGGCGACGCCGAAGAGAATAAAAACCCATATGTTATACGGCCACCTATTCCCAAACAAAAAGAAGAGATAGGCCAGCGGATGGAAGGCCATGACAAATCGGGTTAAGTACGAGAGCAGTTTTTGCGGCCGACTTCTGCCAGAGAATCTACTCAAAGCCCAAGGGAACTGGCCGACCTTCATCGCATCATCACGAGACTGGAGGTACCTTGCTCCTTGGAGCGCATCGGACATAAACGAAGCCGCCAGACTTAAGAAACCGATAGAGAAAGTCATCGCGAACAATCCGAAATTGCCAGGCGAAATCTTCTCATCAATGGTCGGCAGTTTGATATCGGGTGGATTCAGAACTGCAATATAAAAGACAAAAGCGGCCAAGGTCATCGAGAAAACATGCAAGCCACGCGCCTGCTTGAGGCTATCTACCACCGCGCTAGGGTTCGCCCCTTTCATAGAATCAGCCGGCGGAGTGAGAGTCATCAAAGCTGCGGAATCAGTCGGCGCAACATAAAAACCATTTACTCCTTTAATACATCCTGTTGCCCGCCGGTAATTAGTGCGTTCATCAATGATCGCCCCGCGGAGTTTTGCCTCGCGGAGTTTTGCCTCGCTGAGGTCTGCCCCTCTGAGGTCTGCCCCGCTGAGGTCTGCCCCTCTGAGGTCTGCCCCTCTGAGGTCTGCCCCGCTGAGGTCTTTCCCGCTGAGGTCTGCCCCGCTGAGGTTTGCCCTGCGGAGGTTTGCCTCGCGGAGGTTTGCCTCTCTGAGGACTTTCCCGGTGAGTTTTGCCCCGCTGAGTTTTGCCCCGAAGAGGTTTGCCCCGATGAGGTTTGCCCCGCTGAGGTCTGCCCCGCTGAGGTTTGCCCCGATGAGGTTTGCCCCGCTGAGGTTTGCCTCGCGGAGGTATGCCCCGATGAGGTTTGCCTCGCTGAGGTTTGCCTCGCTGAGGTTTGCCTCGTAGAGATATGCCCCGATGAAGTTTGCCCTGCTGAGTTTTGCCCCGCTGAGTTTTGCCCCGAAGAGGTTTGCCCCGCTGAGGTCTGCCTCGATGAGGTCTGCCCCGATGAGGTCTGCCCCGCTGAGATCTGCCCCGCTGAGGTCTGCCCCTCTGAGGTCTGCCCCGCTGAGGTCTGTCCCGATGAGGTTTGGCCCTACAACAGGATGAGCCTCTCTCCATTCATTCCACTCTTTTAAGCCATGCTTGAGGATTTCGACATGTTCGGGATTGGGCATACTCGTCGGTTCCTGTGAATTGATGTGATGACTGCTTTATGTAATGACTGCGGCGCAATTATATACGTAATCACGTAGTTGACCAGAGTGAAAGACAGACTCAGCAGTAGGGGGAAAGAGAGAGAGGATCGAGGATTGATATCGGTTTTCAAATGTATGAAGAGTGTTAGCCACAGAGGGCACAGAGAACACAGAGAAATGATTATGTCCTCTGTGCCCTCTGTGCGCTCTGTGGCTATTCATTCATATGAAAACCGCTGTGAGTGGCGCCGACGTAAACCTCAACGTCGCCTTTCCGTTCCACACGCAATTTCCCTTCGGCCACGGCCAGGTCGAGATTGGCCACGACTTCCGACACGGCCAGGAACCGGTTGATGTCTTTCGCGTCGGGAAACATCAGCTTCGACATCTCCCACGCCGTGACGCCCTGCTTCGGAACCAGGCCGATGACCTTCGCCAATCGCTCGTGAATGTGGCGGACGAGGCGATGGAAATGCTCTTCGTAATCGGTCACGTCGTCGCCGTGCGAAGTCTTGATCAGCGTCGGCGCGAGCGCCCGGATGCGGGCCAGTGAAACCAGATATTCGCCCAGCGAGGGAAACCGGCGATTCGGATTTATAGGGTCGCGGTTCAAGACGGGATTCGGGGTGATGTTTTTCAGGATCGTGTCGCCGGAGAGCAGCAACCGCGCGCCCTCGCGCAGCAAACACGAACTGCCGGGCGTGTGGCCGGGCGTGTGGATCACCCGCAGCGCGCCCGAGGCGAATACGAACTCCTGTTCGTCGCGGTAAGCTTCGACGTCTTCGACGGCGTCGGCGAGGCTGTGTATCAATTGATAGCGCGCCGCCATCCCCTCCAACTCTTCGTCCGGCGCGCCCGCGCGTTTGAGCAGGTCGGGATCGACCCGCGTGTCCCGATGAACAGAGACGTTTTGGAACTCCCACTCGTGGACGTGGACGCGCGCGCCCGATTCGCGCTGCAAAGTCCCGGCCAGCCCGCAATGGTCTTCGTGCGTGTGCGTGAGAACTATGCGCTTGACGTCTTCGGTTTTGAATCCGAGTTTGCGCAACTGTTCGCGCAACGCGGCGACGGCTTGATCGGTCTTAGGCCCCGTGTCCACCAGCGTGATCGGGTCGTCAACAATGAGGTAAATGTTGATCGGGCCGACCGGGAAGGGAGTGGGAATAATCAGTTTTTCGATGCGCATGAAATCGCCGTTCAGAGTCGTCGAAAGATTCGATTACGAGTCTGTCCAATTTATCGAGCCGCAAGGTTGAAGACGCGTTGAGCGTTCCGGTAAAGGAAATTCTCTTTCGCCTCATCTGGCAGGCCAAGGTCTTCGACCTGCTGAACGCATTTTTCGAGCGAAAGTTGTGGAAAATTCGTTCCGAAGAGCACTTTCTCCTTGCCGTAGGTCTTCAGATAGTGAATCAACTGTGGCGGGTAGTAACGCGGCAGGTAAGCCGACGTGTCAATGTAAACGTTCTCGTGCTTCCATGCCACGCCAATCATCTCCTCCGTCCACGGGAAGCCTATGTGCCCGGCCACAATTTTTAATTCAGGGAAAGTGAGCGCGACCTCGTCGAGATAAGGAACCGGCCGGCCCGTTTCCGAAGGCATCAGCGGCCCGGTGTGACCGACCTGCGTGCAGAACGGAATGCCCAGTTCGATGCATCTGACGTAGAGTGGAAAGTAGAACTTGTCATTCGGCGGGCGATTCCACAGCCACGGCACGACGCGCAGAGCTTTGAAGCCGAGTTCGTTCACGGCGCGATCCAGTTCGCGCACGGCTTCGACAGGTTTCTCCAAGTTGACCGCGGCGACGCCGACGAAACGGTCCGGGAATCGCCGCGTCATCTCCGCGATCTGGTCGTTATGAAACACCCACTGGCCGGGACGACGCCAGGCCGAAAGCATCATCGTTTGAATGGCCGCGCGATCCATCTCTTCGACGATCTGCTCGGCGGTCAAACCGGTCTCGAGAAGATGTGACGAGCCGGACTGTTTGAAGAGCCTCGCGATTTCGGGCAGCTTTTTAAGGGCGTCCGCGAGCGCAGGCTGCGCCCAGGCGTCAATGATCGAATAGGTTTTGTCTATAGGCATCGTTTACTCCGCATGGCGGAAAATAACATGCGGAGGTTGGTCAAACCAAACCTTGACACTCCCAATCGCGTCAGGCAGTATGCCGCGCGATGGCGGTCTATCCTTCTACGGCGCGACCATCGCGCAACGTAATATCGCACATTGATCAAACCGAAATACGGTACATCTTCAGAGGAGTTCAACATGTCGCGTTGCGACGCCCTGAAAGAATGAAAACGCGCCCTGGGTACGCATCGCTTCCAGCGTGCAGTCTCGGCGAAAGACGAATTTATAGGAACCAGACCTGGGTAGGCGCCGCCTCAGGTTTGGGGGCGACTGATTCCGATCAATAGGTCTCTAGCCGAGACTGCACGCTGGAAGCGATGCGTACCCAGGGATTTTCAGAGGAGACAAGCAATATGTCCATCAAAGCTTTCGAGCCGAAATTCATGAAGGTCGGCGTTCTGACCGCCGCGCTGCAGGAGTTGACGCCGCGCGAGAAGCGCGACCCCGACCCTGATCTGGCCATAGAGGAATGGGTGGCCTTCGCGCGCGAACTCGGCGCCGATTACATCCAACTCTCCGCCGCGCTCCATCCGACCGAATCAGACATTCCCGCCGAGGCGATGCTCGACCCGGTGGCCAACACGCTCGATTTGCGTCAGCCGTTCAACAAAGACCGGGCCAAACGCGTGCGGGCGTGTCTGGATGAATATAAAATCGGCATCTCGGACGTCGGTTATTTCGACAACATGCTCCATCACGATCCGGCGCTCCGGAAGAAGAAGCATGACTTCATGCTGCGCGCGATGGACGCGGCGGCGATGCTCGGGGTCGAAGCGGTCTGCGGCTTCGTCGGCCGCAATCAACAGGCGAACCTCGATCAGAACCTGCTCGATTTCGAGGAGTGGTTCATCCCGCTCCTGAAAGCCGCCAAGGAACGCGGGCTGACCTACCGCATCGAGCAATGCCCGATGCCGGGCTGGGTTCCCGGCGACAACTGGCATAACAACATCGCCTACGCCCCGGGGCCGTGGATCGCTCTCCACCGCATCTGCGAAAAACACGGCGTCGGTGATCAGCTCAGGATTCATTACGACCCCTCGCACGCGATTTTGATGGGACAGGACACGAGGTCGCTCTTCCAGTATTTGAAAGACGAAGGCTACAACTTCCTGATCGGCGGCTTCCACGTCAAAGGCCAGGTCGTAGACGCGCGCGGCGTCTCGGCTTGGGGCTACGGCGGGCAAACTATGGAGCGCGGCGACATGGTCAAAGGCCTTCCTTCGGACAATCCGGCTGATCAGTTGAACGCCTGGAAGAAGCAGGTCGTGCTTTGCGAACATGAGCTTCCCGGCACGGCCAAACACGACCCGCTGGCTTACCTGCAAAACCGCACGGTGGATTGGCTCGATCACCAACTGGCCGCGCGCGAGCTGTTGAAGCTGGACGTGGCCGACACCTACCTGATCGTCGAGCACGAATATCCGAAGGCGCGCATTCAGGATAAGGAGAAGCTCAAACCGATCCTGCAAGGCTCAATCGCTTTCACGCGCAGGATCGACGAGGCCGCGGCCTGCATGTTCGCACTGCAAAGCGAAGTGCTCGCGTCGCAGGACATTCCCATACAGGGTGTTGGAAGACAGGCTTATCGGTCGTAGAATTTAATCGCTGAGGCGCGCGCTTTGTGACGGCCCGCGCCTCAGCGGTTCGATTTGATTACGACAGCTTGTGATCGAATCCCTTTCTACCCCACCAATCTTAGAGGACGACTTATGAAAAAAAGACTTGCTTTCCTCGTTGCGCTTGCAACGGTCGGCGCGGTCATCGGCGTTTGGACGCATCTGCTGACACCCGGCGCCGACGCCCAACGCAAAACCCGCCTGCTCTTTGTCACCGAGTCAAAAGGTTTCCACCACCAGGTCCTGCCCCAGGCCGAAGAAATCATGAAGCAACTCGGCGCGAAGAACGGCTTCGACGTGACGATCACCCAGACGGCCGAAAGCGAGCTGACGCCGGAGAACCTGAAAAATCTGGACGTGATCGTCTTCTACACGACCGGCGAATTGCCTCTCTCCGACGAGCAGAAAAAAGCTTTCCTCGATTGGATCAGGTCAGGCAAGTTCTTTATGGGAATTCACAGCGCGACCGACACGTTTTACAAATGGCCGGAGTATGGCCAGATGATCGGCGGCTATTTCAACAAACATCCCTGGACACAGGACACCGATGTGACGATCAAGACCGAAGACCGCACACATCCAGTCACGCGCCACCTGCCCGAAGGGTGGTCAATGAAGGAAGAGATTTATCAGATCAAAGACTTCATCGGTCGAGACAAAGCCCACGTCCTGGTCAGCCTGGATCAGACCAAGACCGATATGAATAAGCGTGACGTCGAAGCGAAAGACTTCCCGCTCGTCTGGTGGCGCGATTACGGCAAAGGCAAAGTGATGTACAACGCGATGGGCCACCGCCCGGACGTATGGACGTCCGATTGGTATCAGACGATGATAGTCAACGCGATCAAGTGGGGAACGGGGCAAATGAAGTGAGTAACGACTGGTGATAATGACGCCCAACGAATCAATCGGATGTCCGAAGCGCAACGCAATGTGAGAGGCCCCAAGTCAGAATCACCTTTGAAGTAGTTTGTTATTTGAAGACTGTGCATAAATCGGGAGGCGCGCCCTGGGTACGCATCGCTTCCAGCGTGCAGTCTCGGTTAGACGGCCCATTGCTTCCTAATGCGTCTCCCGCCGAGACTGCACGCTGGAAGCGATGCGTACCCAGGCTAGCGCCAATTATAGGGTTGATTGCGAAGGATTTTTATTTGCACACTCTTCAGTCATTTGGAAGAGACATACCTGACATTGCTGATCAAGACCTGCGTAATCGGATAAGGCCAGTGTTCAAAACTGATAAGTCCGCTTTGCACTGGAACGATGGTCGTTTTTTGCAGCCTCTGAGCTTTGTAGTGTTGAATCAGGCAATCGTACAGGATGTTTTTGGCGAAAGGATTCTTGACGGTCAAAATCGTCCCTACCTCTTTCAGGTCGAGACTGAAAGTCACCGTTTTTTCAGGCGCGGTCACTTTTTCGACATAGCGGGGGTTTTTCATTTTCCTGTCTTTTATCAAGTCAGAATCGCCTTGACCACATTGCCATGCACGTCGGTCAGACGGAAATCGCGCCCGCCGTGCCGGAAGGTCAGCCTGGTGTGATCGAGTCCGAGCAGATGCAGGATCGTCGCGTGGAAATCGTGGACGTGGCATTCGTTCTCGACCACTTTCATTCCGTAATCATCGGTTTTGCCGTAAGCCATTCCGCCTTTGACTCCGCCGCCGGCCAGCCACGAAGAGTAGGCGTTGGCGAAATGGCCTCGCCCGTAATCGCCCTCCGAGGTAGGTGTGCGGCCGAATTCCGTCGTCCACACGACAAGAGTATGGTCGAACAAGCCGCGCGATTTCAGATCGCGGATCAAACCGGCAATGGGCTTGTCTATATTGCGCGCCAGCGGCTCGTGCGTCTTCATATCGCTATGGGCGTCCCAATTCTTCGACGCGCCGACGTCTATCAATTCAATGAACCGCACGCCGCGTTCGACCATTCGGCGGGCGACAATGGCTTGCCACCCGAAGCCAGTAGTCTGCCCACGCTTCAACCCGTAAAGCGCGAGCGTGGCGTCGGTCTCTTTCGAAAGGTCCAACACTTCGGGCATGGCCTGCTGCATGCCGAACGCGGTCTCGTAAGACTTGATGCGGGCTTCGAGTTGCGGGTCGGTCCCGCGCGCCCGCAGGTGACGGCGGTTGAAGCGTTCGAGCAGGCTCAGTTCGGCCTCTTGAATTTTCGGCGAGGGCGAGCGGCGGTTGAGGTTCGGCACAGGCTCTTCGCCCGCGACGACGCGCGTGCCCTGATGCTCGGCGGGCAGAAAGTCGGAGTCCCAGACCTGAGCGCCCGTGTAAGGCAGCAGCGGCGCGAGCGCCACGAACGAGGGCAGGTTCTGGTTTTCGGTCCCGAGGCCGTAGCTGACCCACGAACCGATGCTCGGACGTTTGAACGTGACCGAACCGGTGTGGATGCCGAGCGTCGCCTGGAAATGGTCGCTGTGATCGTTGCGCATCGAATTGATCACGCAGACGTCGTCAATCACCTCGCCGATGTTCGGGAAGAGGTCGCTCACATAGACGCCGCTCTTGCCGCGCGGCTTGAACTCCCATTGCGGCATGCCGAGTTTGCGTTTGCCCTGATACAAACGGCCGTTCTTCGCGTCGTCGATCAGCTTCGGTTTGTAATCGAAGGAATCCACATGCGAACAGCCGCCGGGCAGGTAGATGAAGATCACATGTTTGACCTTCGCCGGAAAGTGCGGCGGCTTGGGCGCGAGCGGGTTGTCGGAGCCTAGCTCGGCGGCGCGACCGTCCGCCGCCAGCAGTTGCGAGATGACGGCGGGCATCAGGATCGAGCCGCTGAAGAGCGAGCGAACCATTTGGCGGCGTGAAAAATTACAGTTGTCTTGAGCCATCTTCTTCCCCTTCAAATGACCGAAGCATGCGCAAATTGAAGTCGATAACGGTCAACCAGTTGAAATGGCGACAGCCTTTGGAGTGCGGTAGCTCGGTAGCGCTTTGGTAGTCATCTCGGGATTCTACAGACTTCTGGGACAGGAGAGGCAATGGGTTCCATTTCCGACCATTGCCACACTATCGAAGTGGACTACCAAAGCGGTACCGAGCTACCGCACTCCAAAGGCTCCGCCGATCTGATTTATGCACATGCTTCAAATAACCAATCAATCCAGATACAAAAACTCATTACTGCTCATCACCACGCGCAGATAACTGGCCAGCGCCTTCTGGTTCAACTGATCGACCGTCGCGCCGCTCGCCTGCAATTCCAGGCGCGTCTGCCGCAGATAATTCTGCGCTTCGCGAATCTCTTCGAGTCTGGGCGGGCGCCCGTAGGCCAGCCGGAAGGCGTAATCAAGCCTATCGCGTAGCGTATCGTAAGCCATTCCGACGCGGACGGCGAAGCGATCCGACTGTTCATGCATGAACGGGCTGTTCATCAGGAAGAGCGCCTGCACTGGCGTGACGCTCTGCGCGCGGCCGTCTGTGGTGGCGTTGGAGTCGGCGCCGTCGAAGACTTCGAAGAACGGATGCTTCTTCAAACGCTGCTGCATCACGTAAACGCTGCGACGGTTGGTGTCGTAGACGGCGAAGAACTGCACGTGCTGCGAGAAGCGCCAGGTCGGTTCGGGCGGGAACGGGTGTTCCCCGCCCATCGTGCGATCGAGCGCGCCGCTCACCGCGAGGACCGAGTCGCGGATCTCCTCCGCTTCGAGCCTCCGGCGGTTGAAACGCCAGAAGTAATCGTTGTTCACGTCAATCGCAGAGTTGGCGGCAATGAGGCTCGCCCCGCTCGCCATCGCTCGCGGCGCCGATTCGCCGCCGATCCGGTAGGCATGCGACAGCATGATCATCCTGTGCATTTTCTTGATCGACCATCCGCCTTCGATGAAGCGCGAGGCGAGCCAGTCGAGCAATTCGGGATGAGTCGGCGGGCGGCCTCGCGCGCCGAAATCGTTCGGCGTTTGCACGATCCCCTTGCCGAAGTGATATTCCCAGATGCGATTGACCATAACGCGGGCGGTCAACGGGTTCGTCGCGTCGGCGATCCAATTTGCGAGGAATTCGCGCCCGCTCCCGTGATGATCATTCGGAACTTGCCCCCCACCGAGAATCGTCAAAAAGCCGCGTGGGACTTCATCGCCCAGACTTTTCGGATCGCCCTTGCGATGGATGCGCGCGTTGGCCGGCTCCCCCTCGATGACTGCATAGGCCCTTGGGACATTGACGTAGCGCGCGTGCAATTCCGACTGGCGCGAATGGACGCGCGTCCATTCGGCCTCGACCTCGTCGGGCATTCGCTTGGAGGTTTGCGCCTTCTGGTTGTTGGCGAGGTCGCGGTCAAAATCGGCTGGCAGGCTCTCGTTTTGCTTCTGCGCCCCGTTTTTTTCCTCGGCGCCGGTCTCGTTGTCGCGTTTCGCTTCGGGCGGCTTCGCTTCTTTGCTCGCCGCGGCGGGCGTTTCAGCCTTCGCCGCCGCCTCTTCTTTCATCTTCTTGTTTCGGGCCGCGGCGCCGCGTTCGCCCTTCAACCGTTCGATCGCGTCGTCAATATCGCTCAGCTCCTTCTGCCGCCTGTAGAAATTTTCGGCCTCCTTGCCGCCGACGAGCGCGACCATCTCCGCCGAGTGCGGGTAGATTTCGGCTCCAGGGAAGGAATAGCGAATGCTGTTGAAGACGCCGTATAGCGCGTAATAATCGCGCTGCGGGATCGGGTCGAACTTGTGATCGTGACAGCGCGCGCAACTCACGCTCAGGCCCAGAAAAGCCTTTCCGAGGTTGTCAATCGTGTCGTCAATCGTCAGGTTCATCTCTTTGTTGCGCGAGCCGAAGCGGCGCGAGATCGCCAGATAGCCCGTGGCGATGATCTTTTCCTGACGCGAATTTTCGATCTGGCCGGCCCGCGTTTTTTTCGCGCCCGGATTCTCGACGTCGTCCTCCACCTTTTCTGGCGCCTCATCGGACGCCTCGCTCTCGGCGCGCGGGCCGACGTGTTTGGCCAGAATGTCGCCCGCGATCTGTTCGCGGATGAATTGATCGTAGGGTTTATCTTTGTTGAACGACTCGATCACGTAGTTGCGGTAACGGTAGGCCGCGATTACAGGATAATCCGAATTGTCGCCGGCGGTGTCCGCGTAGCGCACGACGTCGAGCCAATGCCTGCCCCATTTTTCGCCGTAAGCCTGACTGCCGAGCAAACGATCAACGACCTTCTCGAAGGCGTTCGGCGACGCGTCCTTTAAAAACGCTTCGACCTCGTCGGGCGTCGGCGGCAATCCGGTCAGATCGAATGTCGCGCGGCGAATCAGCGCGCGTTTATCGGCGTCGGTGACAGGTTTCAGCCCCTTCTCTTCGAGTTTGGCCAGGATGAAGCGATCAATCGGCGATTTGACCCATGCCACGTTTTTGACTTTCGGAGGCTGATGGTCTTTGAGCGGCTGGAACGACCAAAACCTTCTCGCCTCGTCAAAATTGTACGCGGGGTAGTTCGATGCGGCTGTCGGCGCCGAAGCGCGCGGGGCCGGCGCGCCCATCTTCACCCAGGCCTCGAAATCCTTGATCACCTGGTCGGCCAGCTTGCCTCCCATCGGCATCTGCAATTTGGCGTCGGTGTGGCGAATGGCCTTGATGAGCAGGCTCTTTTCGGGATCGCCCGGAACGATTGCAGGCTGTCCAGACGCGCCGCCTTTGAGCATCGCTTCAATCGAATCGAGCAGCAACCCGCCCTGCGGCCTCTTGCTCTTCTCGCTGTGGCAGGCGTAGCAATTCTCGGTCAGCGCGGGCCTGATCTTCTTCTCGAAAAATTCCAGACCTTCGCGGGACGGCTCTTGGGCAGGCAGCGCTGTTTGCGCCTGACGCTGCGACGCGTCCAGGAAGATTCCGCCTACGGCCAGCATAATAGAAAATTTGATGACTGTCCTTTTCGACATCCGTGCGCCTCCTGCCGATTCGATTGTCGAGATTGTTTGCGCGATCCGCGTTGTGGCGTCGCAATTATACTCCAACTCTACAGACGCCTCCGAATGTCTTGACGTTACAAATCAAAAGAGAACGCGAAGGATGCATCGTGACTCTGGATGCGCTCAATACGGCGTAGTGTCACTACGCCGTATTTGCCAATCGAGCACAGTGGATATTACACAATGTGACGCCTGACTGCGGCCATCACGCGCTTGGGCGCCGCTTCGAACTGATGCCCGGCGGGTAAGTAAGCCCGCGGGGTTAATCCTGCTCAATAGGAGAGCCGTACCCTGATCTGAATCTGCCTCTGGTTACCGCCGCCGATGATCTTTCCAAAATTGGCGTCGCCAATAGAGGTGATCGGGTCGTTCAACTGCGGAGTATTGAAAGCATTCTGAAAATCCGCCCCGATTTGCAGTTTGATGGTCTCCTTAATGCGCTGGTTGCGGTAGACCCCGATGTCAAAGTTCCGGGTACCAGGCCCGCGCAGATTCGGCTCAGTGCGCGGGTTATTACCCATTGAGAAGGCCGGCGCCAGGGCGAAGGCCGTGGGGTCAAACCACCGGTCGAGCGTCTTCTCGCCTTCGGCTACGACCGGGTCTTTCAACCGGACGGGCGTACAGCCGAGACCTTGGATGTTGGTCGAGCAGGCGCCGGAAATGATCACCGGCAGCCCGGACTGGAAGACCGTGATGCCCGCCACCTCCCAGCTACCGAGAAGGCGCCCCGCCCAGCCGTTCCCCAGCCATCGCTTGCCCTGCCCGAAAGGGAGCTCATAGACATAGTTGATCACCAGCCTCTGCGGCCGGTCGTTCTCGCTGATCGAGCGCGAAAGCGATAGGTTGTTCGGATCAACAAAGTTCGCGCCGCGCCCGATAAACCGCTCCGGCACGTTGCTGATATTCTTGCTGATCGTGTAGCCTGCTTGAAAGAGCAACCCCTGCGCTAACCTCTTATCCACCCGCAACGTGAAGGCATGATAGATCGAATCGCCCACGTCATCGCGGAAACGCGTGAGGTCACCATAATGAGGGAAGGGCCTCAGCAGGAGCCGCTTTTCAATCGTGGGTTGCCCGAGGGTACCCGGAATTTTGCCCGCGAAGGGGTTCGGCACGCGCGTGAACAGGTCATTACCTAACGAGAGGTTCGAGGCGCTCGCCACGTTGCGGTTGCGGTTGATCCAGATGTGCTGCCCCCGGTTGCCGCTATAGGCCACTTCCACGAGCAGATCCCTGGTGATAGCGCGCTGGATATTGAGGTTCCACTGGTGGTTGAAGGGGATGCGCCACTCGGGGAACGCCTGGGTCACACCTTCACCGAGATTCGTGGTGGGCGGGACGACAATACCCGACCTGAAAGGGTCGGCCAACGACGAACCCGTCGGGGGCGTATTGGGGAACGGCCGGTCGCCCAAAAACACTCCAGTGATCGGCAGCCCCCCGCCGAGCATGACGTCGCTGGGCGCGGCCCCGATGCCCCCGCTGCCGGGAAAATACGAGATGCCGTAACCGGCCCTGAGCGCCGTATCTTTCATGAGCTCCCAGGCCAGGGCCAGGCGCGGGGCGAAATTGTTTTTATCCGACATGGTCTGGTAGCGCGAATTGCCGTCGCGGCCCACGAATCTGATCACCCCTTTCTGCTGGGTGATCGGCTCGACGGCCTCCGGGTCGAAGAAGGATAACTGGTCGAAGCGGTCGTTCCACGGCGTTGAGTATTCCCAGCGCAAGCCCAGATTGAGCGTCAAGCGGCGAGCCACTTTCCAATCATCCTGCACGTAGGTGGCGTAGTATTTTTGCGAGGCGGCGAGGGTCGGGTCAAAAGTGAAGTTCCCTCCGGTCGGGGCCCCGAGCAGGAGTGTGGCGATGCCGTGGCCGGCCGTCGTACTGGCGGCGACCGGGTTCGGCCCTTGAGTGAAGCTCCGGTCGAAGGTGAAGTTCCCCGCCGGGCGCTCCGGGCGGAGCACGTTCCAGGCCATAAACCTGTAGTCGAGCCCGGACTTCACCGAATGCGAGCCCCGGATCCAGGTGATGTGGCCCTGGAATTGGTAAGTACTTTCGGCGTCATGTTGCAGCGAGGCCCGGTCCGGGCCTAGACCGGCGACATCACTCGGGTTGATCTGCGGGAAGATTAAGCTCCTGACAAAAGGCCTGAGACTGGGCGCAATCCCGAGCTCATTCATGAAATCAAAGCCCAGGCTGCGCGACAGGACGTCCCTAAAGGAGCGCGACAGGCTGGCGCGGAATTCTCCGATCAAGGTGGGCCGGAATGTAACGGTGTCGCTGAGGACGGCCCTCCGTGGGCGGTCCTGGACCGTGGCGAGTTCACCGTTCACCCCTTCCCTTGGGTAGGCGATGTTAGTCAGGCCCTGACTTGATTGATCCTGGTTGATCCGGCCGTAAGTGGCAAAGAGGTGATGCCTTGTCCCGATCCGGTGGTCGATCCGAAAATCCAACCTCCACGAATCATTAATGCGATTGGCGGCATCGACGCGATTGTTAGTCCGCGTGTCTCGGTTGGGCAGCGGATAATAGGAAAGGATCTTGAGCGCGATGGGATTGATGCGACCAGGGCAAATCACATTGAGCCTCACATTGGGCCCCTCCTGACAGGAGAACTGGTCACGGACAAACGCGCCCCCCGCGGCGGCGCGTGTGGTGGACGGGTCATAAATCTTGATCAACTGGGTGCGCGCATTGTCGGCGAAGGTCTGGGAGAAATCTCCGACCCGCTCAAGCGCGGTCGGCACGGTACTGATCACCGTCTGTGGGCTGCGGTCCTTGACTTGTTCAAGGGCCACGAAGAAGAAGGTCTTGTCGCGCCCGTTGTACAGGCCCGGGATGTAAACCGGCCCGCCGATGGCGCCCCCGTACTCATTATGTCGCACCACGCCGCGCGCCACGCCGTTCCGGTTATTGCTAAAGCTGTTTGCATTGAGCTTGTCGTTGCGCAGGAACTCGTAAAAACTGCCGTGCAACTGATTGGCCCCCGACTTGGTGACGGCGGTGAGATAGCCGCTGCCCGAGGAGCCGAACTCGGCGGACATGCTGTTGGTGATGACCTTAAACTCTTCGATGGATTCTAGTGGAGGCGTGTAGTTGAGGTCCATGGTGGAACTAGAGCGCCGCAATCAAGAGCCATAGCCAGATACTCCGCTTCGCATTATTGAACTCCATTATTGACCTCCATTGATTGAGAGACAGGAAGGATTTCTCCTGTGGAGAAGCCTAAGCTCAGGTCAAGAATTTAGGGAGGAACAGGGGGTGACATGAGGTAATCGTGGAGTAAATCGGCCGGACCCAAAGTGAGCCGTATGCCTAGCGGATACTTCTCTTAGCCGGAAAACCGTCAGGTGAAGAATGAGAGAGGGTGATGTTACGGTAAATTACGTGGCGCCGCCTGTCGCGTCGGCGCCTGAAAGAGCCGAGTCATCGTTCTTCGCGCAGGATACTCTACCCATAAACGCTTCGTTTTGGGTAGACAGGAATGCGCCGCCCCTTTCTCAAGTAAAATAGTTGTGGCATATTGTGCGGATGGCTGTTCACCTGTCGATAAAGGCGAAGTTGGTCATGGCCTCTGGCGCCGGGCATGAACTCAAGTCCGCCATGGAAGAGTTCAACCGCGCCTGCAACACCCTTTCCGAACTCGCCTTTCAGCGAGATTTGCATCGCAAATACGACATCCATCACGAGGGCTATCGCCTGATCCGAGATGAAACGAATCTTCCAGCCCAGCACGTGGTCAACGCGATTGCCAAGGTGAGCGCCGCTTACACGCGCGACCGGAACAAGTTTCACCAATTCAAACCGCATTCTTCCGTGCGATACGACGCTCGCACGATGACTCTTGGTCAGGACTGTCATAGCGCCTCGCTGACTGTCTGTCCGAAAGGCCGCGTTACCGGCCAATTGCAGATGTCCGCTGGGATGCGCAAACAACTTCGCCAGGGCGAACTCGGCTCTGCCGAATTGGTCTATCGCAAGGGGAACTTCTACCTGCACATTTCGATCACGATTCCGGCGCCGGAAGTTAAGCAACCACAGGGCAGTCTCGGCGTCGATCTCGGCTTCAGCCGTGTGGCGGTGACATCGAACCAGAAGTTCCACACGGCGAAGAATATCCGCCACAAGAAAGCCTGCTACAAAAGGACGAGACGATCTCTCCAGGCCAACGGCAGTAAGAGTGCCAAACGCGCGCTCAAACGTGTCTCTGGCTGTGAGAGGCGTTTTGTCGCGGACACCAATCACTGCGTCAGCAAACAAATCGTGGCTGACGCCAAGGCGAACAATCAACGGATCGTCCTCGAAGACCTCAACGGGATTCGTGAGACCGGCAAGGCGAAATGCGTTCACGAATGGAGTTTTGCCGAACTTCAATGGATGATCCGCTACAAGGCGGCCAGGGCGGGAGTGGAGGTCGTCACTGTCCCGCCCCGGTACACATCTCAGACCTGTTCGCGGTGTTTGCATCTGGGCGTACGTCCGAATCAATCGAATTTCCAATGCCGCGATTGCGGCTATCAGATCAACGCCGATCTGAATGGAGCGAAATCTATCGCCTTGAGGCATGACCTAGTGGCGATGGGCCGCTACTTCTGCGAATATCCGTGGAAGGAAGTCAACCGGCCCGTAGCGGTTCGTCCCTCTTTGAAGAGGCGTCAAGTACGAAACCTGAAACCGCAAGCTCCATCTACAGCGCGTCCTCGCGCTTAGATGGAGTAGTTGACACGAAGACCTCAGAAATCGCCACGCGATCTTCCTCGGCGCCAGCCTGGAGAATGAGATCCTGGGGAAATTGCCCGTCGAGAGCGATCTGGTTTTTGAAGATCCCACCGGAAATGAATTTGTAGGAAGACTGTTGATCCGAGACCGGCGACCTGAAGCGAATCAGCCGGCGACCTACGAATTTCAAAGGGATGACAGAACGAAAGCCCTGCAATCTGAATATGCGCTGATCAGTCTGCTTCCCAGTGTCACTCCCAACCAATATATCTTGGTGCTTGCCGGGCTTTCCACTCTCGGCACCCAGGCGGCCGCAGAATTCGCGACCTCGGAAGCGAGCATGCTGACGCTAGAAAAGATGTGGGCCGCTTCAGGAGATAAAGACCTGCCATCCTATTTCCAGGCGCTGCTTGAGGTCCAGATCCGCGACGGCATCGCGGTGAAGACCACTTGCCTGTTCGTTCGCCAACTGCGCCATAACCGGCAGGAGAAGTCAGGCCCAACTAACCGCAGTTGAAGTTTACGGCCAGACCTCCTTCGCCACTAGCCACGGATGAATCTCGACAATCAGCCATCCGGCTTTGACCGCGGGATCGGCCTCAGCCCAGGCCTTCGCCTCTTCGGCCGATTCCGTGTTGAAGACGAAAATTCCGCGCAGATCGCCGTCCTTCATAAAGGGGCCAGCCGTGAGCATCTTTCCTTCGTCCATCATTCGGCGGATATTCCAGAGGTGTTCGAGTTGAATTTTCTGCGTCTCCGCAGAGGGCTGCGTCGTCTGCGGCCCGCGCTTGAGGATGGCAAGATGATATTTCTTCATCGTCCATTTCATATCAGGGTCCTTCCTGTGCTCCTCCGCCGCTTTGACGCCGATGCCTTTCGACCCGAACCAGGGCAGGATTTCGAGCTTCAACCTCTCCGCCTTGATCGCGGGGTCTTCGGCGGCCAGGGTCTTCGCTTCGTCAATCGAAGCGGCGCGGAAGATGAAGACTCCGCGCAGGTCGCCGTTGTCCAGAATCGGCCCGGCGGCGAAGAGCTTGCCAGCCTGCGCCATCTTGTTGATGTTGGCCATGTGGCCTTCCTGAATCTTTTGAACCTCCGGCGTATTCTCGGCCGTCCATTTCGGCCCGCGCGTCAGCAGCCCGAATTGGTACTGCTCGTTGTCGAACTTGGGCGGTTTGGTTTCGGCCTTCGGCTGACTCTGTTGCTGCTGAGGCGCGGGTTCAATGCTCGGCGGCGTGATACCGTTCAACGATTTCGCCTGTGGATCGGCAGTTTGGGTTGTTGATTGAGCCTGAGCGACTGGCGCCATTGCAATCAGACAGACTACCAGCAAAAGAACTTCTTTCGATTTCATATTCTCCTCGCCCCCCTCTGAAAAGCGGGGCACGCCCGAAAGTGAGCGCGCCCCGCATAATATCGCCAATCAGGATTCGGCCTCTTTGTAGAGCCAGGCGCCGGCTATGGCGCCGAGCGCATATTCAACCAGGCCCCAGACAAGCCCGATCCAAAAGAGCTTCATCGCAACTAGCCCCAGCCCGCTGTAGATCACGCCGGTGTAAAGGTAGACGAAAAACCACCCAAACAATCCGGCGTAGATCGCCGTCTTCACCCCGGCGCCGAACCGTGTTCGGATCGCCGCGTAGAGAAAGACGATGACGATGCCAAGGATGAAAGTCACTACAACGGCCTTGGCGATGAAATTGCCGCCTGGCTCCGGGGGGAGATTGAGTCGCTGAAAATCGCTCTTCATATCATCGGCCAACACCACTCCGTTGAGCAGGAATTCGCCGATGTTTAACACTAATCCTGCTACTAAACCACCCAGCAGGACACGTCCTACGTTGATTTTCTTCATGTCTGCCTCCTTGAGGTTAGAGGTACTACTGTTTTGGGCTTGTAAACCGCCGGAATTGTTCGGTCAGGGCCGGCTCAATTCCGAGCGGCCGTTGATAGACGGCAAGCTGGCCCCCGTGGCGTGTCTCACGGGCCAGTGTGGGTTGAAGCATAGCCCTTTTCGCAGCCATTTGGCCACCAAATCCGGTCAGGGTTTTGAAATCTGGCGCCGCGCCTGGCAGATTACTGGTTTGGGCTTGTAAGCCGCCGGAACTGTTCGGTCAGGGCCGGCTCGATTCCGAGCAGCCGTTGATAGACGGTAAGCTGGCCCCGGTGGTACATCTCATGCGCCAGTGTGAACTGAAGCATGGCCGCTTTAGTGATCTGTTTGCCATCCAATCCGGACATTAATTGCTCGATCTTTTCCGCGCCGAATCGACGAACCTTCTCCTGGCTTGTGGCGAGCGAGGAGCGCAGCAACGCGACGATGGCGTCTTTCTGCGCCACGACTCTGACCTCGGTGTCAGGCGGACGGGTAAAAAGCCTTCGCAGATCGGTGTCGTCGCGGCAGATTTCATCGACCAGCATACGCTCCGATTCGATCACGTGATAAAGCAGTTCGAGCACGCTGCGCGTCTCGGCCGCAGCGCGGAAATCGAGCTTATCTTCGGGGATGCGCTCGACCTCTTTGATCAAGCCTTCTCGCGCATCGCGCCATTGCGACAGGAACTCTTCGATCTTTGTCATAATGATTGCCTCCGGGTTTAAGCCTTGCCCGTAGCTTCGAGCCGCTTCGACAGAAAACGCCGTTCAGGCTCCGAGCATGGATGTTTTAACGCCTGTCGGTAAAAATCGGCGGCCTTCCTGGCGTCGCCCACCTCGCTCCACAATTCGCCGAGCGTCGCGGGCAGCAGGTAGTAATGCTGCAGCGCTGGATGGCGGCTGATCTCTTCGATTGCGCGGATGCCGGCTTCGGGGCCTTTCCATTTGGCGACCGCGACCGCGCGGTTCAACGCCACGACCGGCGACGGGTTCAACGCAATGAGCAGATCATAGAGCCGCACGATCTCGACCCAATCGGTCAACTCGTAGCTCGACGCCGCCGCGTGGCAGGCAGCGATCGCAGCCTGCAAGTGATATTCGGTGAATTCGTCGCCTTCGGCCGCGGCTTCGAGATGTTTATAGGCCAGGTAGATCATACGCCGGTCCCACAGCGAGCGATCCTGCTCGGAAAGCAGAGCCAATTCGCCCCCCTCGTCCATGCGCGCGGGCAATCGGGCCGCTTGAAACATCATCAGCGCCAGCAGCGCATGGCATTTCGGACGATTGGTCGCCCGATGCCGGACCAGCAGCGAACACAATCTGATCGCTTCTTGAGCCAGGTCGGCGCGGACCAGGTTCTCTCCCGCATGGGCCGTGTAGCCCTCGTTGAAGAGCAAGTACAAGACTTCGAGAACCGAATCGAGCCGCGTCGACATTTCGGCTCGCGAGGGCAGATCGAAGGTCACGCCCTCGTCGCGGATCAGGCGTTTGGCGCGAACCAGGCGCTGCGCGACGGTCGGCTCTTTGGCCAGAAAGGCCCGCGCGATTTCGCTCACGCCGAAGCCGCCGACCGTCTTGAGCGTCAACGCCACGCGGCCTTCGCGCGGGATCGACGGGTGGCAGGCCATGAAGATCATGCCGAGCGTGTCATCAAACAGCTCGCCGCCCCGCTCCGTCTCGATCCGCCGGTTTGCGAACTCTTCCTGCGCGGCGAAGGCGCGGACAATCTCCTCGGACTTCTCCCGCAGCGAAGCTTCGCGCCGCAGCAGATCGAGCGCGCGATTCTTCGCCACCTGGATAAGCCACGCCGTCGGATTTTCGGGAACGCCGCGATACGGCCATTGCTGCAAGGCTTTGACGAGAGCCTCCTGCACGACCTCTTCGGCCAGATCGATGTGGCGCGGCCCGAAGATGCGCGTCAGCGTGGCGATCATTCGACCGGCCTGATGGCGGAACAGATGATCCACCAACGCGGCCGCCTTGTTGTCCGAAACTTCAGCCATAGTGATTCCCGGGATGATTTCCCAGATCGCGCGCTCAGCCTGAAAACGTCGACAGGTCTTCGACCTCGCGGACTTCGACGCGGCTGCCGAATTCCAGGCTCGGGCAAGTGGAGGCCAACTTGACGGCCTCGTCGTAATTAGCGGCGGTGATGATCCAGTAACCGCCGATGATCTCTTTGGTCTCGGCGTAAGGACCGTCGGTGACAACCTGGTTCGGGCCGACGCCGGTGATGTTCTTTCCAGGTTCATCACGCAGCTTGTTCAAACTGACCAGGTGGCCCGACTTCCTCAGACCTTCCGCCCAGTCGTTGTATTTCTGAATGATGCCCTGAATGATTTCGGGAGTGATCTCAAAGCCTTCGGGAATCTCCATTGAATCCTGAGAGATGAGCATAAACTGCGGCATAGGTGTATTCTCCTTCATGCGATTGGTGCGCCGATTGTTGTGCCGATTGTTCTGATTGATGGCCGACGGCCATCAGTCGAAGCAGGAAACGTGGGGGGCGTATTCTACTCCTCGCGCCGTTTCCGACCTATAGACGGACGAGGTTCAGGAAAATCGACAGGAGGCGAAAAAATAATGCGATTGACACGGAACCGTTGTGGACGAAAAATAAAGTTGTTTCCTGAACAATAAAGTTGTTCCCTGAATTATCCCTGTCCGTACCGATTCGCCGGCGCTTCGACCTCTCGTGGAAATGGCGAGTTCCTCTCCAATGACCAATGCGGGAGAGAATTGTGATGATGCGCTGTAACATTGAAGTGGATGACCTGACGTCTGTCATGCAGCAGGATTATGAAACAGTATAAGTTGCGGAAGGTCAGTGTCGGAACGGTAAAGAAGTCGATGGCGGCAATCTGCTTTGCATGATTGGCGAGAAATGTCTTCCAAGTCTGCGACGGAGACGTTCTGCCTCTGACCCGATACTTCGCCACAGTCTCGTCCGCAAGCTCGAAACCGAGAAGGCGAAGTTCCGATTGGATCCGTGGCGTTCCCTATTCTCTGCCGCGAGCGCTGTTCGGGAGACGATCAGACTCCGGATGAGCAAAAAGAGAGCGGAGACGAGGACCATAAATGTGAAGCAAACCATCGAAAAAAGGATGAGCCGGACGATCGAGCAGAATGGCTGATGATCTCTCTAACTCCACTTTGTCCATTTCGTAATGACGGCGCAAGCGCCGTCATTACGAAATGGACAAAGTGGAGTTGAATATGTGAAGTCAGCTTTTCAAGCGGACTTCACATATTTCCCGAGTGTTGAAAACAAAGCTCAATCCTGTGCGCCGGCGTTCAAATGGACAAAGTCGAATCTAACTGCAAGTAGTTCAATGCGGGATGGGGTTTTCGGGAGAGACAACGGACGCTCATCAAATTTGCGGAAGACTTAGCGGCGTCTCCCCGCTGATCTTCCAGGCGGCGAGGCGCCTGTTAGCGCAACTGCGCCTTGCGAGATGCTGGCGCTCGTGATTCTGATCGGGTTAAAAGCGAGAAACGACAACCCGATATTCGACAGGGACGATATACCTGACGAGGAATATTCATACGCGCCGACGTCGTAGCCGTTACCTTGCGGCCTGGTTCTTCCCTCGTGGTCAGTTGGAACCGGGACGGCCACGCCGCTATCGATGGCCAGACTGCTTGCCTGCAAGCGGAAGTTATAGCTAGCCGGATCAACCATCCCCGGATCGGTATTCTCCCTGTTGTTATTAAAGGTCAACCCTGTTCCAACACTCGAATCTGCCCTCAGTATAGCTCCGTTCTGGACGATATTGTTACTGACCAGCACGTTACTGAAGCTTGGACTGCTGCTCCCACCGACATATATGGCAGCCCCGTTGACCTGGTAGAAGATGTTATTGGAGATGTTGGAGTCTGAGACGGTCATGCCGTCATAGATGATGATCGCCCCGTACTTGCCAGTGTTCTGATTGGTGAAGGCGAACGTGTTGTTGAGAATGTTCATCCGCGCGCGGGAATTCGGGTACGCCTGAATCGCCCACCCCCGCTCGGTTCTATAGATAATGTTGTTGCGGATCGTCACATCGTCGCCGTCGCTATGGTAGATGCCATGATCGTGATTCGTCCAGTTCGGGGTGCTGGGCTGACATCCTTGTTGCCCCGGAGCGAATCGTCCGATGTCATGAATGCGGTTGCCATCCACCAGAACATTGTTCTGCTCGATATCTATGCCAACCTGCGCGTTGGTGGTGTCGGTGCAGACGCGACCGACATCGTGGATGCGGTTGCCGACGATTTCGGAGAATCTGCCGCTGCTGAACACTTCGATGCCGCTCGCGCTCCCACCGGCGTTGGCCACTCCATAGATCTCGAAGTCCTGAATGCGAACGTAATTGGCGCCTCCGAAGGCGAACCCGGTGGCGGCGACGCCATTCTGTCCGTCGATTTTGGCGCCCCACTTGTTGCGAGATTTGAAGGTGACCAATTGGCCCGCCGAGCCTCCGCGGGTGAGGCAGACAACAGCATTGCTGCACTGGTTAGAACCGCTATAAACGCCATCCTCGACAATCACGGTATTCCCAGGACTGACGACGTTCGCCGCCCTCTGAATAGTGCGGAAGGGTTGAGCCTCCGTGCCGGGGTTGGAGTCCGAGCCGGTGGGCGATACGTAGAAAGTGTCGCTGGGGGGGGGTGGCGGCGGGCCGCTACTGCTGCTCGGGCTCACCCTTCCGCAAGCTGGTCCAGTAGTGATAACGGCGCATCCGCAGATTAAAGCTAGAAGACAACGCCCGTAGCGGCAGAAACATATTTTCAAGAACATGCCTTAACCCTCCGTGAACATTCCTCGACGCAGCGGCGCCGCGTCGTTATTTGCCACAATGAAAGGGGCGGAACCCAGGGTGTGGTTGACGCCATGCGCGCCGAGAGTAAAACCGCGTCGCGCCATCCCACGCGCTTCTTCCCAGCTCATCGGGCGGATGTCGTCACACTCCATATCGGGCGTCACTTGATACTCGGCGCACGCCCGATCAAGACGCTCATTCAACAATGTAAATGGCAGTTTTTTCAATTTTTGCGCATCTAGTTCTGGTGGAACGTAACCAAGCGCCCGCCTAATTGCGCCGGATCGATCGAACCAAAGCGGAAACCCGTCGGTCAAAAATCTAGTCGTAACGTAGAAGACTGCGGGGACCCCCAGACGCTCCAATTCCGGGGCGGTTATGGTGGCGTTGCTGCGCTTACCGTCATCGAAAGTAAGCAG